>OOBW01000026.1_pt1 | contig 197016 bp, 163 predicted proteins | sample 1671701 | NCBI WGS metagenome assembly OOBW01 (sample SAMN06348183, study PRJEB24527) | human gut metagenome | biome: human gut; feature: ankylosing spondylitis patient; material: feces | host: Homo sapiens | place: China | collected 2015-10 | reverse complement strand
TCAGACTTCCTACACTTGAAAAGTGCGAACATAAAAATAGTTTCATCAATATTCTTCTTTATAAATTCCGATTTGTTTCTCAATTTTCGTATTCAAATTATACCATAAAATTGTGAATAATTCTACCGTCATTTTGGACTGTATGAGAAAAGTCCGGACAGTTTTCTGCCCGGACTTTCTCACTCAATCATAAATCAATTCCGCTTTCACAATCTCCTCTGCCTGTGCCTTGCAAGCGTTCATCTGCCGCACCCATTCCATTTGGTTTTCGGCTTTCAGTTGCTCGGTCACGCCGTTTTGCTCTGCCAGTGACCGCACGATCAGCTCCATGCGGTTTCGTGCCGCTTCGTCGATCTCGGCGCAATACTGTCTTACGTACGCCCAGCTATAGTCAAGCGGCGTTTTTTCGTAAGGATTTTCGGCGTATCAATCACGCATAGATATTGCGCGGACGCATGTCTTCGGGCAGGCCGTCGAGCAGAATCGCCACAGAACCTTCCTCGAACACGGAGCGAATACCCGCGGCCAGCAGCGGTGCGCAAGACAGTACGGTCATATTCGGCAGGCGCTTCTCTTCGGGAATCGGCACGGTGTCCATAAACACGATTTCATGCGCGCCGCAGTGAGACAGGCGCTCCACGGCCGGGCCGGAGAGCAGGCCATGGGTGGCGACCAGCGTCACCGACTTGGCGCCGGATTCGTTCAGGGTGCGCACGGCTTCGCAGATAGTACCGGCGGTATCGACCATGTCGTCGATGACCACGCAGTCGCGGCCGTCGACATCGCCGATAATGCCATGTGCCTCGGCATGGTTCGGACGAGTAATATCACGCTGTTTGTGGATGAATGCCAGCGGCAGATTGCCTAGCTTGGCGGCCCACTGTTCGGACACCTTGATACGGCCGGCATCCGGGGACACGATGGTGGTGTTGCCCAGATCAAGGGTGGAACGCACGTAATCGAGCAGCACCGGCATGGCGGTTAGATGATCGACCGGACCATCGAAGAAACCCTGCTCCTGAGCGGCGTGCAGATCGACCGTCATAATGCGGTCTGCACCGGCGGCGTGGAACAGATCGAAAATCAGACGGGCGGTGATGGGCTCACGACCGCGGTGCTTCTTATCCTGGCGCGAGTAGCCGAGGAAGGGCGCCACCACGGTAATCGACTTGGCGGAGGCGCGCTTCAAAGCGTCGATCATGATGAGCTGTTCCATGATCCACTTGTTGATATCGCCCGAATGACACTGCAGCACGAACACGTCCGCACCACGCACCGGTTCGGTGAAACGCACGTACATCTCGCCATTGGCAAAGTCATAGGACGTGGTTTCGAGGATTTCGGTTCCCAAACATTCGGCCACCTTCTCAGCTAGCTCGGGGTAGGCGCGGCCCGTGACCAATACGAGTCGTTTATCCGGAGTGCCTTCAAGAATCGCCGACATGCGTTCGCATCCTTTGTTTGAGTCGCTGTGTGATTTACGCCTTAACCAGTGTACAAGCACCCCGCCGCAGCGAACGCCACGGCGGGGTGCTTATTTCGTAAGAGTGTTGAGATTGCCGAAATCACTCGGAGAACTCGACACTGACCTTATTGTCTTTGATGGTGAAGTTGCCGTTGACCTCCTTGCCTTCAAGCGTGTACGTCAGCTGGGCGCTCACGGTGCCATCGGCATTATTGGAGGTCTGCGAGATGCGCGCGTTGGTGATGCGCGTGTTCTCGCCCGAGGATGCCTTGCTGGTCAGCAGTGCGCGCTGGTTCGTATTCACGTGAGGATCGGCGATGGTGTTGGCCTTGTCGTAGTTGCCGGAGGAGATGGCGGCCACATAGCTGTTCGCAACGCTCTTCGCGCTGAACACGGCGGAAGACAGCACGCCATACACGATACCGAACAGCACGAGGAAGCCGGCCACGGCACCAACGATGATGAAGATTTTCTTCTGTTGCTCATTCATGGTGGTGGAGGTCGCGCCAGGTGCGGCTACCGGTGCCGCTCCGGGAGTGATGGGAGCCGCGGGCTGCGTGGGCTTGGCCAAAACGGTGGGCATCGCGAAACCGGCAAGAATATGGGCATACCCTGTCCCGCCTCATATATAGACTGTCCAAGTTGCCCGAAGAGGCGGTGCCGGTTTGGTGCTGCGTCATGGGCTAACACGCATACACACTCCTGCCACGGAACGTCCGTGGCCGAATAGTCCGAAGGAGGTGGGTGATGTCTGCGCACAAGTACGAACTGATGTTCATCGCCGATCCTGAGCTGGATGAGCGCGGTCTGAAGAAGCTGACCGAGCAGTATCTGGAACTCGTCACCAAGGAAGGCGGCTCTTTCGATGAGCCCGATTACTGGGGCCGTCGCAAGCTCGCCTATGAGATTGCCGGTAAGACCGAAGGCAACTACGTCGTGGTGAAGTACACCGCCGAGCCCGCTACCAGCGATGAGCTTGACCGTGTTCTGAACCTCAACGAATCCGTGATCCGTACGAAGATTCTTCGTAAGGGCTGAATCAAGCGTTTAGTCAGCTGAACAGCTGGTATTCAAGGTAAGTAAGAAGGACCGTTATGGCAGGTGAAACCGTCATCACCATCGTGGGCAACCTCACTGCGGACCCCGAGCTGCGCACTATTGGCAGCGGTGCGACCGTGGCGAGCTTCACGATTGCTTCCACCCCGCGAACCTGGAATCGTCAGACCAACCAGTTCGAGGATGGTCAGGCGCTGTTCATGAGGTGCTCCGCTTGGCGTGATCTGGCCGACCACTGCGCCCAGTCCCTGAAGAAGGGCATGCGCGTGATTGCCACCGGTCGCCTCCAGCAGCGTTCCTATCAGGCACAGGATGGTTCCCAGCGAACCGTCGTGGAGATGCAGCTCGATGAGATCGGGCCCTCCCTGCGCTACGCCACCGCACAGGTGACTCGCCAGTCGTCCGGTCAGGGCGGCTTCCAGGGTCGTTCCGGTGGTTTCCAGGGTGGTCAGCAGTCCAATCAGGGCTATGGCAACCAGGGTGGCCAAGGTGGTTATGCCGGTGGCCAGGGCGGTTACAACGGTGGCTATCAGGGTGGTGGCGCTGGATACTCCCAGCAGTCTGCCGCTCCCGCCAACCCGTCCGCTCCTGCGGTCGACCCGTGGAGTAATGCCGGTGCATCTGATGCCGGTAGCTTCTCCACGTTCGGCGCTTCCTCCGATTTCGGCGGCGACGATTCCGACCCGGAGTTCTGATCAGTACTTGCCTCCCCGCTGCCAGCAGCAATCAATATCAAGATTTATAAGGAGAACATCATGTCACGTAAGAGGCCGCAACCGCCGGTCAAGCCGTTCAAGAAGAAGCCGAACCCGCTGAAGGCCGCCAAGGTCACCGAGATCGATTACAAGGACGTTGCGCTGCTGCGTAAGTTCATTTCCGATCGCGGCAAGATCCGTTCCCGTCGTATCACCGGCGTGACCGTGCAGGAGCAGCGTGAGCTGTCCAAGGCGATCAAGAACGCCCGCGAGATGGCCCTGCTGCCGTACGCCACCTCGGGTCGCTGAGTTAGGGAGGCTTTGAACAATGGCTGAAACCAAGGTTATTCTCACCAAGACCGTGTCCAACCTGGGCCATTCCGGTGACGTTGTCGACGTGAAGTCCGGCTACGCCCGCAACTACCTGTTCCCGCAGGGCCTCGCTTTCGCGTGGACCAAGGGCGCTGAGGCTCAGATCGTCGCTATGAAGCGCGCTCGTCTGGCCAAGGCCGTCGCTACCCGCGAGGACGCCGTCGCCGCTAAGGCCGCCATCGAGGGCACTACCGTCGAGATCGCCGCCAAGGTGTCCGAGTCCGGCAAGCTGTTCGGTGGTATCTCCAACGAGGCCATCGCCGTCGCTCTGTCCGACAAGGCTGCGGTGAACCCGAAGGCCATCGAGGTCGAGACCATCAAGACCACCGGCGATTTCCCCGCCAAGGTGGCCCTCCACCCGGAGATCACCGCTTCCTTCTTCGTGAAGGTCGTGGCCGAGTGAGTCATTCCGGCCTAGTGCTGGAATCACACAGACCAAGAGTCTGAGCTTAAGCATCATCCCCCGTGCGGTTTGCGCCGCATGGGGGATTTTTGTATTAGCAAAAACGCCGGAAATAGGCGCGACACGCCGAGAGTTGCATTCGCTTCAAATCTGAGTATATTTATCACCTGTTGCAAGGAATACTTCAACATCTAACCAAGCCCCTGTAGCTCAGTTGGTTAGAGCAGCTGACTCTTAATCAGCGTGTCCAGGGTTCGAATCCCTGCGGGGGCACAGACAACCGGAATCGAAAGATTCCGGTTTTTTGTTTTTTCCAGTATCAGTCCGTAGCTGGTGCGGAAAGGCCGTCTTCGCGCGTGACGGCCGGACGTGTAAGGAGCAACGTCATGCCTCAGATATTCACGTTCACCGTATCCGACCCCGAAGGCATGCACGCCCGCCCGGCTGGCCGGTTGGTTGCCAAAGCGCAGGAATATGAATCGAGCATCACCGTTGCCTACGGTGGAAAATCCGTGGATGCCAAGCGTATCTTCGGTGTTATGGGACTTGATGTTCAACAAGGTGACGAGGTTACGGTTCGGGTGCAGGGCAACGATGAAGCTGTCGCTGCTGCAGAGTTCGAGCGATTCCTCAAGGAGCACCTGTAATGAGAACGATACAGGGCGTCAGCGTATCCGCTGGCATTGCTATCGGCACGGTCCGCGTGCTCGCCGCCGTAGATTATGCCGTAGAACGCCGCTTAATCGACGACCCGCAGGCCGAGATGGATCGATTCCGCGCGGCCCGTGACACGGCCGTCGCTCAGCTCAAGCAACTGCGTGACAACGTCGCCGCTGAGTTCGGCGAAAACAAGGCCGAACTGTTCGACGCCCATCGGCTTATGCTCCAGGACCCGGACTATGCGGAATGCGTCGAAGGTTTGATTGCGCAAGACAAGGTGAACGCCGAATTCGCGGTGAAGAGCGCCGCCGAACAGTTCGCCGCCATGTTCGCTGCGATGGATAGCTCGACCATGCAGGCTCGAGCCGCTGATGTCAAGGATGTTTCTCGCCGCGTGATGAACGTGCTGCAAGGCAAACGCGATAGCACGGCGCAGGATGGCAGTGTACAAGGCGATGCTGTGCAGAACGGTATTGTGCAGAACGGGATCGCGCAGAACGGCGAAAGCCACATCATCTTCGCCGAAGATCTTGCTCCCAGCGATATCGCGCAGCTCGACCGCGCTAAGGTTTTGGGCCTCGTGACCGCCAAGGGCTCAGCGAACTCGCACACCGCGATTCTGGCGCGCACGATGGGCCTGCCCGCCATCACAGGTATCGGCGACGCCTTTGACCCGGCCGATGATGGTCACGTTGCCGTAATCGACGGCACCAGCGGTGCGGTATTCGTCGACCCGGACGAGGCCACGCTGACCGAATACCGGCGCAGGAAGGCCGAGGCTGAGGAGCACCTAAGCCTCCTGCGGAAGCTCAAGGGCAAGCCCACCGAAACCAAGTCCGGTCAGCGGGTCCACCTGTACGCCAACATCAGCCGTCCCTCTGACGCAGCCGCCGTGCTGGCCAACGATGCTGAGGGCATCGGCTTGTTCCGCAGTGAGTTCCTGTATCTGGAACGCGAGGACTGGCCGACCGAGGAATTTCAGTTCGATGCATACGGACAAGTCGCACAGGAGATGGGCGACCGTCCGGTCATCATCCGTACGCTCGACATCGGCGCGGACAAACAGGTCGACTACTTCAATCTGAGCCACGAGGATAATCCCGCGCTTGGTTACCGGGCAATCCGCATCTGCCTGACCCGCCCGGAGATTTTCAAAGTCCAGTTACGCGCATTATTGCGCGCCTCAGCATACGGCAACATCGCCATTATGCTGCCCATGATCACCTCTGTGCAGGAGGTACGCGACGCCAAGCGGATTCTTGAAGAAGCCAAAAGCGAGCTGCGCGGCGAGCGCATCGACTTCAACGAGAGTATCCAGATCGGCGTTATGATTGAGACGCCTGCGTCGGTCATTATGGCCGACGAGCTGGCCGCCGAAGTCGATTTCTTCTCCATCGGCACCAACGACCTGACCCAGTACACGCTGGCCTGTGACCGTCAGAACCCGAGTCTCGAACGCTTTGCCGACCCGCATTCACCAGCTGTGCTGCGCATGATCCAGATGACTATCGAGGCTGCCCATCGTCATGGCATCTGGTGCGGCATCTGCGGCGAGCTTGGCGCAGACTTGAGCCTGACCGATACGTTCCTGCGCCTAGGAATCGACGAACTGTCCGTCTCGCCCACCAGCGTCCTGCCCCTGCGCAACGTCATTCGCAACCACTGAGATTCAAGGTCGCTTCGGCTGATTCCGATGGCTTTTTGGGCATTGCATTCGGCTGGACATTCGACATCGCATCTTGCCGGCATTTCGTCGTGGGGCAAAGTGTACAATCACCACGTTTGCTTTCGCGCCCAGCGTAAATCGCGTCGCCGGCTCCGCGAACGGATTTCCAGTCACACAGAATGCCGTGAACAGTCAGCCATGCCTGTTGCGCGGCGAAGAGAAAAGAAGAAGCAGTGGATTATCCTCTCTTTACCAAGCTGGCCGCCGAGTTCTTCGGCACCGCCATTCTGATGATCTTCGGCAACGGCTCCGTGGCCAACGTTGAGCTCAAGAACACCAAGGGCCACCACGCCGGCTGGCTGAACATCGCCATGGGCTACGGCTTCGGCGTCATGTTCCCGGTGCTCATGTTCGGTAGCGTCTCCGGCGCGCACATCAACCCGGCCATGACCATCGCCCAGGCCGTCAACGGCCTGTTCCCGTGGAGCGACGTGCTGCCGTACATCGTCGCCCAGCTGCTCGGCGCCCTGCTCGGCCAGCTCATCGTCTACATCACTTACTACCCGCACTACAAGGAGACCGAGGACGCCGAGGCGATTCTGGGCACCTTCTGCACCACTGACGCGGACAACCAGAAGGTCAACTACTTCCTCAACGAGATGTTCGGCACCCTGGTGCTCGTCTTCGGCGCCCTGTGCTGCCTGTCCCTGGCTTGGGGCAAGCAGGATTACGCCGCCGCCTCCATCGTCGTCGGCTTCATTGTGTGGGGCCTCGTGACCTCCATGGGTGGCCCGACCGGCCCTGGCCTGAACCCGGCCCGCGACCTCATGCCGCGTCTGCTGCACGCCATCCTGCCGATCCCGCACAAGGGCTCCTCCCGCTGGGGCGAGGCCTGGATCCCGGTTGTGGCCCCGATTGTCGGCGCCATTATCGGCGCTTGGCTGTTCGTGTTCTTCTTCGCCAGCTGATTCGTTGATTGATTCATATATGCAAATGGCCTCCGCTCGTTTTGGGCGGAGGCCATTGTCGTTGAATCAGGTAAACGCAGAGACTACTGCTCCAGGAACACCTGCGGGGCCTTCATGAAGTTCGTGGCACAGTGTTCGCCGCAGAAGTAATAGGACTTGCCCTCATACTCGCGCGTGATCGCATCGGCGTTCACAGCCACGGTCATGCCGCACACCGGGTCGGTGGCGGTTTCGCCGTCCGCGGGGGCGGTGTGGTGCATGTGCATTCCCGTATCCATAGTGTTCTCCTTGTTGGTTGGATTATTGGATTGGTCAGATACGTGATTGGTTTGATTCAGCGTGGTGCGATCGTCGATGATGACGGTCGGCTCGTGAGGCGCGTTGGATGTGGCGGAGCCGGTGATGTTGGCGGCGTTGGCGGATTCGGCCGATCCGGCTGATTCGACATCCGCCGTGCTGCTGCCCGAACCGGCGGGACCATCGGCAGCACCCACGTTGATGTTCGCTCCATGCAGCCGGTTCGCGTTCAGCACCAGGCACACTGAGCTCAACGCCATCGCCAGACCCGCGATCATCGGGCTCAACAGCCAGCCGGTGAACGGGTAGAGTACGCCGGCGGCCACCGGAATGCCGATGACGTTGTAGCCGAACGCCCACCCCAGATTCTCGCGGATGTTGCGCATCGTGGCATTGGACAGGTTGATGGTCTTGATGACGCCGCGCAAGTCGCCGCTCATCAAGGTCACGTCCGCCGACTGCATCGCCACGTCCGTGCCGGTGCCGATGGCGATGCCGAGATCCGCCTGGGCCAGCGCGGGGGCGTCGTTGATGCCGTCGCCCACCATCGCAATCAGAGTGCGGGATTGCGCGGCCGTGCGGGAGGTGCCGTACGCGGATTTGGCGGTGGCCTCGTCGCGTTCGCGCTGCAGTTTGGCGATCCAGTAGGCCTTGCCGTCCGGCTTGACCTCGCAGATCACCGTATCGATGCCGACTTCGCGGGCGATGCGCCCGGCTACCTCGGCCTTGTCGCCCGACAGCATCACCGTGCGGATGCCGCGTGCGCGCAACGCCGCGATGGCCTCGCGCGAGCCTTCCTTGACCGTGTCCTGCTCGTAGCTCGGCTTGTCCCAGTCGGCGGCCGCGTCCACCACGCCGCGCGTGATGGTGCCGGTCTTGTCGAACACCACGGTGCCGATGCGACGCGCCTGTTCCAGCGCCTTGGCACTGGTGACCAGCACGCCGTTGGTGGCGCCCAAGCCCAGCGAGACCGTCACCGACAGCGGCGTGGCCAGTCCCAGCGCGCACGGGCAGGCGATGATCAGCACACTGACCGCGGTGACCAGCGCGTGCGCCAGTTGCGGCGCCGGGCCCAGTGACGCCCAGATGGCGAACGTCCAGATGGCGATGATCATCACCGCCGGCACGAAATACCGGGCGATCTTATCGGCCAGCTGCTGCACCGGCGCCTTGGTCGCCTGGGCGCGGGCCACCATCGCCGCGATCTGCGAGAGTACCGTGTCCGCGCCGACTTGGGTGGCGCGCATCACGCAGCCGCCCTTGAGCAGCACGGTGGCCCCGGTCACCGGGTCGCCTGCGGTTTTGGAGACCGGCTTGGATTCGCCGGTGATCATCGATTCGTCGATACGCGCCTCGCCGGCCACGATCACGCCGTCCGTGGGCACGCGCTCGCCGTTCTTGACGACCAGCAGGTCGCCGGTGGCGATGGCGTCGATGTCGGTGTCCGTGAAATGCGCCGGATTACGCCATTCGATGCCGTCCACATTGTCTGCGGAAGTGGCGTTGAGCTTGTGCGCGGTGCGCGGGCGCAGTCTGATAAGCGACTGCACCGCCTTGCCGGTGCCTTCGCGGGCCTTGGTCTCCAGCAGGCGGCCGACCAGCACCAGGGTGATGACCACGCCGACCGATTCGAAATACGGCTCGCGCGAGCCCTCCGGGAACACCCACGGGGCGATGCAGGTCACCAGCGAATACAGGTAGGCGGCCGAAGTGCCCAGCGAGACCAGCGAGTTCATGTCGGGGGAGCGGTGCGCCAGCGCGGGGAAGCCGACCGTGTGGATCGGACGCCCGCAGTAGAACATCACCGGCGCGATGAGAATGGCCTGCAGCCACGGGTTCACCATCCAATGCGGCACCAGCGCGGGATTGGCCATATGCAGCATGGTGACGGCGAATACCGGCAACGTCAGTACCGCGCCCACAATCACCAGCTTCGTCAGCGCCTTGATCTCATTGGCGCGTTCAGTCGCCTCTCGCCGCTCGGCCTCCGCCGCATCCACAACCGGAGCTCCAACCCGCAAGTCTGGGGGAGAGACCCCCTCGGCTTCGGCCGAGCCGTCAGCACGCGGGCGAAGCCCGTCCTTATCCGCACCGTCCTTACTCTCCTCTCCCTCAACCCTCAACAACCCATGCACCATATTCATGCCGCATGCAAACGGATATTCGCCCGCCGGCAACGCCGGTAGTTCCACGTCGGTGGTGGCGTTGCCCGGCAGCATGGCGTCAAGCCCCAGATCCGCGAACACCACATGCGAAGTGCATTCGCCGGTCTCCTGTCGATCGAAAGTCAGCGTGATCGGCGTACCCGTGCGCATGCTGATCACGGCGGGGGAGTACCCGCCCTTGACGGTGATTGTTGCGGATTGGCGTTCGCCGGAGGCGTCCATGGCCCCGGCCGTGGCTTTCTGCGTTCCGAAGAAGAACCGCAGTACCAGCCATGTCAATGCGGCCGCCGCTATCAGCGCCGTGGCGGCCGAGAAGATGCTGAGCTCCATAACCGTTCCTTCCCCTTGTTTGTTGTACTGAACAACAGTGTATACCCTATACCCCTAGAGGGTATATAATGGGGTGTGTTCAGCTGACGGATAAGTATCAGGGGGTTTGCGATGCATGGTTATGACGAAGACAAGGCCAAGGTCATCGCACGATTGCGCCGTATCGAAGGACAGGTGCGTGCCATCACGCAGATGGTGGAGGATGACAAATACTGCATCGATATCCTGACGCAGATTTCGGCGTCGAATTCGGCGCTGAAATCCGTGGCGTTATTGCTGCTGGACGATCATCTCAACCATTGCGTGCGGCAGGCGTCGATTCAGGGCGGCGAGGTGGCCGATGAAAAACTTGCGGAGGCTTCCGCGGCCATTGCGCGTCTCGTCAAATCGTGACGAGTTTTACCGTCATTCACCATCGATGACATACTGGGTACCATGTTTGAGCAAATAGGAACCGTGATTATCGTCATCGTCGTGCTAGTGGTTGGTGCAGGGCTTGGCCTCTTCGCCGGCTTCGTGCTAGGCCGTCATAAGGGTCAGGAGATGGCTCGAGGCGTCAAAAGCGAGGAGCTGGAAGAGGCCAAGACCTCGCTGGAGAATGCGCGATTCGAGAACGCTGAGCTCAGTGCTCGCAATGCTGCCGCACAGGCTCAGATTGAAGGCGTGAACCAGCAATTGGCTTTCGCCAAGTCACAACTTGCCCAGGCGCAGCAGGCTGAGCAGATTCGCATTCAGCAGGAACGTGAGCGTGCAGCTGCGGAGGCAGAACGGAAGCGTCAGGCGGATGCTCAGGCCGCCGAGGCCAAGCGTGCTGAACAGGAAGCACGTTTGAAAGAACAGAGCAAGGTGCTCGAGGCGCTTGCGCCAGTGGCCAAGAATCTTGATACCTTGCAGAACAAGGTCACGCAGATCGAAGAGGGCCGCAAGAGGGAAATGGGCGCATTGGGAGCCCAACTCAAGGGGCTCAACGATCAGCAGGCCCGTTTGGACAAGGAAACCAGTTCCTTGTCCGCCGCGTTGCGCAACAACAAGGTGCGTGGCGCGTGGGGCGAGGCCCAGCTCAAGAACATTGTCGAGTCCGCCGGATTGCTGGAACATGTCGATTTCGACACCCAGGTGGTGGTCACGGATGCCGATGGGCGTACGTTGCGCCCGGATATGATCGTGCATCTGCCGGGAGGCAAGACCATTCCGATTGATGCCAAAGTGCCTTATGCCGATTACCAGCGTGCCTGCGAAATCCCGGACACCGCCAGCCCCGAGGATATTGCCCGCCGCGATGATTTGCTGCGGTCCCATGCCAAGGCGTTGCGCGAGCATGTACGTGCTCTCGGCGAAAAGGCCTATTGGAATGCCTTTGATGTAGCACCTGATTTTGTGGTGGCCTTCATCCCCAATGAGGCACTACTGCAGGCCGCGCTCGAAGCCGATCCCACACTGATGGATGATGCGTTCTCTCGCAAAGTGGCGCTCACCTCGCCGGTCACGCTCTGGGCCGTGCTGAAATCCGTGGCCTATGCCTGGCAGCAGCAGTCGCTCACCGATGACGCCAAGCAGCTGTTCGATTTGTCCCGAGAACTGTACGAACGGTTCTCCACGCTGGGTGATTATGCCATCAAATTGGGCACCCAGATTACTAAGACGGTCAGCGCCTACAACAAGTTCGCGTCCAGTTTGGAACGCCGTGTGTTGCCCACCGCTCGCAAGCTGCAAAAAATCGAACCGACCAAGATCATCGAGGAAGTACCGATCATCGAATCAGATAAAGGCAATGTGAGCGAACTGTCCGCCCCTGAAGTGGTGCCGGCCGATGAAGGTGATACTCATCTGACTGCCTCAGGCGATAGTCTGGAGTCATGACTGAATCTGGATTCCGCCCCACTGGTACCCCGGACCTTGCCGTCGCGAAGAGCCATAATGACTTTGCCATGCTGGAGCCGCGTGAACAGCTAGCCACCTTGCTGAAGGAGCATGTGGTGGGCCGTCCGTTCTCCGAACTTGCCGCGGTGACTTTCGACCACCGTGCCGCCACTGTCATGGGCCATGTACTGATTGACGCTTTGGAAGATGCGGGCTATTCGATTGATGACTTCGATGCTGTTGGTGCCTTGACCGCAGCATCTGTGCCCATGGTGTCTGCCATGATCCAGGCCGCCGCCTCTCGTGGCGAGGACCTAGATGGATTCGTGATGGACTTCGTCTACCCGTCCATCAAGGGCCCCTCCATCGAAGGCCGCCGTGTGGTGCTGTTGGATGCTTGGCTGTCCGAAAAGTCGTACGTGCAGACCAGCTCGCTGGTCACCCTGCGCAACGGCAATGAGCTGAGCCTCGACTTTGGCATAGTGGAGCAGCTGGGTGCCAAGGTCGTGGCCATCGCCTCGCTGGTCGGTGGCGGTGCCAAAGACATCAATGTGGTCAACCCCTCCACCGGCGACGAGCAAACGCTCCCCTTCATCCAGGTCTTCGACGAATCCGAACTGCGGTAAATCCACCTTTGACGTCCCTCGCATAAAGTCAGCCGGGCTGAGCAGCGAAGCTGACTAAGAGGAACCGGTGAATAGCGTTATCGAGGAGAAAGATTGCACGCACCCAACCAGATTTCTTTGGCTGCCAAGGCTTCAGGTGAACCGGAATTCCGTGAAATCGGCCTTGGGCCGTGGTCTGAGACCCATCCCGGTGAGCCTCGTCCCGATGATCCGACTTCTTCGAATTATGACGGTCGTTTCGACTCGGTGCTGTTGAACGACGGAGACCGCCGCAACGTATTGGACCGTTACCGCTACTGGACCGTTGCTGCCATTAAGGCCGATCTTGACGCTCGAGGGCGTCACGACTTCGAAGTTGCGGTGGAAAACTGGACCCACGATTTTAACATCGGTTCCATGGTCCGCACCGCTAATGCCTTCCAGGCCAAGCGCGTACACATTGTCGGTCCACATAAGTGGAATCGCAAGGGCGCGTTGATGACCGAACTGTACCAGCACGTCGAACACCACCCCTCCATCGCCGAACTGGTGGAAAGCTGGCATCATCGCATCGCCGGTGAAATCGCCTATGAACGAGCCAAGGCCGGTGCCGCCGCCATCCATGCGCATGATGTGGCTGTGGATGGAGACAACAAGCACCTTCATGAGCTGCTGGCCGAAATCGATGCTTGTGATGCACGCATCAAGGAGCTTCAAGCCGCCCGCGTCATCGCCCTCGACATTATTCCCGGCGCAGTGCCGATGGAAGCCTATGCCTTCCCCAAGCGGTGCCTGCTGCTCTTCGGTGCAGAAGGCCCCGGATTGAGCGAGAAGGCCCTCGCATTGGCCGACGATGTGGTCTACATCTCTCAATTCGGTTCCGTGCGCTCCATTAATGCAGGCGCTGCGGCGGCCGTGGCCATGCACGCATGGATTGCCCAACACGCCGTATCAGGCGTGTAGCCATGCGCCGACAATCCTGCCGCATCTGCCCAATATGGGCCACATTAGAGGCATGATCTACGCCACCAAATCCATCGCCGCGGCATTAATTCGCATTTGCCGCCGGCATCGTCGGCATCCTGCTCGCCGCAGGCATCAGCAGCTCCGCGCAGTCCACACTGGCCGAAGCCGTTAAACCGGACTACTGGATTCCCGAATGGTGGCAGTCCGGCCTGATTCTCATCGCCTGGGCTGCCGCCGCATGGATCGGCGGTCTCATCATCACCGGAAAAGCGGATATCAGATATCAAATAACGCGGGTTACTGCTTTGGCAGTTCTGCCGGTTCGGCCATGGTCCTGGCAGTTTGTCATGGCTATGGCTTTGGCGGTTCTGCAGTGACCATGGTTCTGGTGACTCTGACCCCATGGATTTGACCACCGTGGTTCACTGCGCTTAACCAGCTCCCATCACTGTTCCAGCATGAGGTATGCCGGCTGCCCGCAGCTTATTGAGTAAAGGATGTTGTTGCATCACCTCCTCATAGGTGAATCGGACAATGGTGTCGACTTTGGCCCGGTACAGTGCCGTCTCCCGTTCTTTCTCCGCCTGAACTGCACCACGAACACCCTTGCGGTCATTCATATCCGGGTTCACATATTTTTCATAGCCATCGAATTCGCCCACGATAAGCCGATTCTCAGGTAGCCGCCAGAGGAAATCCACGCGATACAGAGCACCGGTTTGCGGGTCGGTGATGTTTTGTTGCAGTTCTGGGGCTAATAGGCCGCCTGCGATGATGGTGCCTCGTCCAAGTGACTCGCCACCATTCTCACTCGCCGGATTGGCATAATGCAGTAGGCGGAATATCGGCGTGCAATCACGTCGCATAGTGCTGCACACATTCAGAATGTCCGTGATGGCGACGCCGTTGCGCAGCGCCGAATCGATAATGGGCAGTGCAAATCGGAAGTCGACGGACAGCCCGCAATCCACCACCGTTCTGGCTTTGCTGGTCACCGGGAGTCCATTGGCATATTCTGGCGTGCTGCTTGACGTGAAGATGCGTTTGACCTTTGCACTGCTGGCGTTGGGGCCTCGTGATGTTGTGGCGAGAGTGATGGTGCCAGCATGAAGATGCCATTGGTGTTCAAAATCGTGGATGGCCGCTGCCGTGACCCCGGCGAACACCCAATCCGGATGTCTGTTATGAAGAGTTCGTGCAATATGTCTGATACGTTCGTCGGGTTGCAGCGAATCCCAGTATTCCGAAGCGGCGTACATGTTGGGGAATACACGTTTGAGTTCGCGCGCCTGCACGCGCCGAGCCAGCGCCGAGCGGTGTGCCTTGGTTGTTCCATAAGCGCACTGTTGCGTTGCTTCAGCCTTCGTGATGAGTATGTCCACTGCTTTGTGATGTTTCATGATTCGACGGTATGCCAATGGTGAACACGGTGTCTATCTGTCTGGGGTTATGTGGTTCTAGCTTCGGTGCCTAGATGTGTGTTTTTGCCTGATTATCAGGCATCTGACCGTATTGGGCTGATTATGTGGATTCTTTTGGGTGGGTATGCAAAATGTGGATAACTGGCGAGGTGCGCAGGGCGATTGTCGTTCATATGTTCGATGTAGGTGTGTTTGGGCTCATTGTGAGCTTATTAGGGTGGCCATGCAGATACTTCAGTGGGGCACATTTGCGGTTGGGCCGTGGCGTTGCCTCGCTGCGGGGCGTCTCAGCGGGGCGTTTTATTGGTTGGACCGCGGTTTTGTTTTGCTGGGATGGCTGAGCGGGGCGTTTCATCGGTCAGCTCGTGGTTTTGCTCTGCTGCGAGTCGTCTCAGTAAGGTGAACTTGCGGTCCGGCAACGGTTTTGCCCCGCCGAAGAAGCCAGCAGCGGGGCAAATGCTCGACCGGCTTGAGCTTCTGATTCGCTGAAGGGCTCCAGTAGGCGGGAAAATGAGGCTTCCCGACAACTGCGTGTCACATACGGCTCATATAGTTATGGCCATGCCAACATTTTCACGCGAAGAAATCGTGCATTTGGGCGATCTGGCCCGAATCGCGCTCACCGATGAGGAAATCACCCGTCTGCAGGGCGAACTGAACGTCATCGCAGACTCCATCAACAAGGTCCAGGAAGTCGCCTCCGACGATGTGCCGCCGACCGCCAACCCGGTTCCGCTGGAAGCCTACCTGCGCCCGGACGTCGCCGAAACCCCGCTCACGCAGGAAGAGGCGCTCGCCGGTGGCCCGAAGACCGAGGCCGGCATGTTCGTGGCACCGCGAATCCTGGGAAGCGAGGAGTAATCGATGAGCAACGAAACCGCAACTCTCGTCAAACTGTCTGCTGCCGAGCAGGCCGCTGCCGTCAAGAAGGGCGACGTCACCTCTCGCGAGCTCGTCGAAGCCCACCTCAAGGTGATCGAGGCTGCCGAGCCGTCCATCAAGGCCTTCCTGAAGGTTTCCGGCGATGTGGCTCTCGAGCAGGCCGACGCCTTCGACGCCAAGTCCGCCGAAGACAAGGCCGCCCTGCCTGAGCTGGCTGGTGTGCCGATCGCCATCAAGGACATGATCGTCACCAAGGGCATCGAAACCACCGCCGCCTCCAAGATCCTCGAAGGCTGGGTGCCGCCGTACGACGCCACCGTCATCGAAAAGCTCAAGGCCGCCGGCATGCCGATTCTCGGCAAGACCAACCTCGACGAATTCGCCCAGGGCTCCTCCACCGAGCACTCCGCCTACCAGACCACCCACAACCCGTGGGATACCGAGCGCGTGCCCGGCGGTTCCGGTGGTGGCTCCGCCTCCGCAGTCGCCGCATTCGAGGCACCGATCGCCCTCGGCACCGACACTGGTGGCTCGATTCGCCAGCCCGGCGCCCTGACCGGCACCGTGGGCGTCAAACCCACCTACGGCGGCGTCTCCCGTTTCGGAGCCATCGCCATGGCCTCCTCGCTCGACCAGATCGGCCCGGTCTCCCGCACCGTGCTCGACTCCGCACTGCTGCAGGAGATCATCGGTGGCCACGACAAGCGTGACTCCACCTCCATCCCCGAAGGCCCGCGCCCGATGGTCGCCGCCGCCCGCGAAGGCGCCAAGCGCGATCTGAAGGGTATGAAGGTCGGCCTCATCAAGGAACTCGGCGGCGACGGCTTCCAGCCCGGCGTCGAGGCCCGCTTCAACGAGGCCGTCGACAAGCTCAAGGAGATGGGTGCCGAGGTCGTTGAGGTCTCGGTCCCGCACATCGGCTACTCGCTAGGCGCTTACTACATCATCATGCCGTCCGAGGTCAGCTCCAACCTGGCCCGTTACGATGGCATGCGCTACGGCCTGCGCGTGATGCCGCCGACCGGCGTGCCGCAGACCGCCGCCAACATGATGGCCTACACCCGTGAAGCCGGCTTCGGCGACGAGGTCAAGCGCCGTATCATCCTCGGCACCTACGCCCTGTCCGCCGGCTACTACGACGCCTGGTACGGCTCGGCCCAGAAGGTCCGCACGCTGATTATCGAAGACTTCAAGAAGGCCTTCGAACAGGTCGACGTGCTCGTGGCCCCCACCAGCCCGTCCACCGCCTTCAAGTTCGGCGAGAAGATGGACGACCCGCTGGCCATGTACATGAACGACATCGCCACCATTCCGGCCAACCTCGCCGGCGTGCCTGCCATGTCCATCCCGGCCGGCCTGTCCGACGACGGCCTGCCCGTCGGCTTCCAGTTCATCGCCCCGCAGCAGCGCGACGAAGTCATGTACAAGCCGGCCGCGGCCCTCGAAGCCGCGCTGGAAGACAGCTGGAACGGCCCGATCTGGAACGACCTCAAGACCCCGTGGCTTGACGGTCTGGGCAAGTGAGCATCGGAAGGAAAGAAACAACATCATGGCTGAAAAACTGATGAAGTACGCCGATGCCACCAAGAAGTACGATGTGGTCTTCGGTCTGGAAACCCACGTGGAGCTGTCCACGAACACCAAGCTGTTCTGCCCGGCCCACATCGAGTTCGGTGGCGAGCCGAACACCGAGCTGACCCCGGTGAGCCTTGGCCTGCCGGGCTCTCTGCCGGTGATCAACAAGACCGCCGTCGATTACGCCATCAAGCTGGGTCTGGCCCTGCACTGCGAAATCGCCGAGTGGAGCCAGTTCGCCCGTAAGAACTACTTCTACCCGGACATGCCGCGCGACTACCAGATCTCGCAGTACGACAAGCCCACCAACGGCAACGGCTACCTGGACGTCGAGCTGGAAGACGGCACCGTGTTCCGCGTGCCGATCGAGCGCGCGCACATCGAGGACGACGCCGGCAAGAACACCCACGTGGGTGGCGCCGACGGCCGTATCGAAGGTGCCGACCACTCGCTGGTCGACTACAACCGTGCCGGTGTGCCGCTGATTGAGATCGTCACCAAGCCGATCGAGGGGGCGGGCGACCGCGCTCCCGAAATCGCCGGTGCCTATGTGCGCGCCATCCGCGACATCGTGCGCGCGTTGAACATCTCCCACGCTCGTATGGAGCAGGGCAACATGCGCGCTGACGTGAACGTCTCGTTGCGCCCGAGCCCGGACGCTCCGTACGGCACCCGTTCCGAGACCAAGAATGTGAACTCGTTCCGCGGCATCGAGAAGACCATCCAGTACGAGATTCGCCGTCAGGCCGCTCGTCTGGACGACGGCAAGGAGATTCTGCAGGAGACCCGCCACTGGGATGAGGCTACGCAGACCACCGCTGGCGGCCGTCTGAAGTCCGATGCCGACGACTACCGCTACTTCCCGGACCCCGACCTCGTCATGCTCCACATCACCAAGGAGCACATCGAGGAGATGAAGGCCCAGATGCCGGAAATGCCGCGCGAGCGCCGCAACCGCCTCAAGTCCGAGTGGGGCCTGAGTGATCTGCAGATGCGCGACATCCTCAACGCCGACGCCCTCGACCTGATTGAGGAAACCGTCAAGGCCGGTGCCAAGGCTGCCGGTGCCCGCAAGTGGTGGCTGGGCGAGCTTTCCCGCGAAGCCAACGCCAAGGGTGTGTCCCTCGAAGAGCTGCCGATCACCCCGGCCGATGTGGCCGAGGTCGAGAAGCTCATCGCCTCCGGCAAGCTCAACGACAAGCTCGCCAAGCAGACCGTCGAAGGCGTGCTTAAGGGCGAAGGCACTCCGGATGAAGTCGTCAAGAAGCACGACTACAAGATCGTCGAAGACAACGGTGCCATCGAGGCGGCCGTCGACGCGGCGTTCGAAGCCAACCCGGACGTTGTCGAGAAGCTCAAGAGCGGCAACATGAAGCCGATGGGTGTAATCATCGGTGCCGTGATGAAGGCCACGCGCGGTCAGGCCGACGCCAAGGCCGTCACCAAGGTCGTCATGGGCAAGATCAAGGGCTGATTAGATTCACTGGCTCCCGCTGGTGGGAGCTGTCGAACGGAGTGAGACTGAGGGTGGTCGCCATGTACGGATGACCACCCTCAGTCCGCTTCGCGGACAGCTCCCGCCAGCGGGAGCACTTATTTGTAGGGAAATTCTCCAGTTCAAATCCGTTAGACAGCTCCCGCCAGCGGGAGCCTTTATTGATTCTGTAAGAAAGTCGACTCAGAGCATTTCCAGCGTTCACCCAGTCGAGTAAGATATGTTCGGCACTGGACCGTGAGCCGAAACAAGCCGAACCGGGGGACGTATACCGATGACCGCAACCAACGAGACGCTGAGCATGGCTACCGAAGCGCAACTGAAGCGCGATCTGCCACAGAGCATCGTCATTCCGCCAATCCGTGGCGAAATGGTGCACCTGCGCCCCGCCACCGTCGAGGACCTGCCTCGTTTGGATGAACTTGATGCCTTCTATGGCGCATCCAAGATCACAGGTAAGGATGCGGTCACCGAACGCGCCATCGTACACACGTGGGTCCGCCGCTCCCAGGCTTGGGAAGCCGGTCAGGCACCCGCCGAATCCGGTGTGGGTGATCCGGAATCCCGCCGCACCATCGCATGGGCCGTATTGACTGACGCCGACCATGACGATGACGGTCAGCTCGATGCGGCCAGCACCGATAATGTCATCGGCATGATTTTCCTTATCGACATCGACGGCTGGTCCAAGTCCGCCCGCATCCAGATCATCTTGGGCCGTGAATACCGTGGCCGCGGCTACTCCCGTGACGCCATGCCGCGTGTGATGACCTACGGTTTCGCGCCCGAACCGGCCGGCTTGGGCATGCACCGCATCTGGGTGAGCGTGCCGGAAAAGAACAGCCGCTCGATTTCGGTCTACCAGTCGCTCGGCTTCGTGCCGTCCGGCACCTCGCGCGACGCGTTGTGGGATGCCGAAAACAACAAATACCAGGACCTTATCGTCATGGACACGTTGGCTGACGAGTACGATCCGATTCGTTCGCTTGACGCTTTTGGCATGCACTTGATTGAGGACAACCCGGGTGTCAAGGAAGCGCTGTCCGCGCGCGAGCATTCCATCGCCATCCAGCAGAACAAGCCGGAACCCGAGCCGGCACAGCGTGGTGAGGCAGCCGGCGCCACGACGAGTGACGTGCAGTCCCAGGCCCAGACGCCGGCGGCCGCACAGCCAGTCGAACCACAGGCCGAGCACCACGACGATACGCAGAAGAACGCGCGCCACAGTCTCGAAGAGGAAAGCAACTGGCCGTACGGTCAGGCAGAACGCAAGCCCTCAAAGGAAGCATGGTGGCGTACGCTGGGCCGCGGCCGCAAACGCGATACGGAAAGTGAGTGAGTAAACAAGCATGAGTGCCGAGGATCTCGACAATTACGAAACCGACGCCGAACTCGCGCTGTATAGGGAATACCGTGACGTCATCAAGCTGTTCACCTATGTGGTGGAGACTGAGCGTCGCTTCTACTTGGCGAATAAGGTCGATTTCAACGTGCGTTCCGCTGGTCAGGACGTGTATTTCGATGTGCAGCTGACTGACGCATGGGTATGGGATGTCTACCGTTCCAGCCGTTTCGTCAAGTCCGTGCGCATCGTGACCTTCAAGGACGTGAACGTCGAAGAAGTCCAGAAAACCGATATCGACATTCCCGACGATATTCACTGACAGGCAATCGTCTGATACAGCCTGTATTGACAATGCGCGGCATTCCGTCATCTTACGGCGGGGCGTCGCGCATTGTTCATACAACGCATAGCAAAAGTTCAGACTCGTAACCTTGCCATCGTGTGTCTTGTTTGCTTGCGGCTGATAGAAAATGCTGCATGAACACACACCATATGCAGCAGGGCCTTAAGGGCTCCATCGCGGGCGTGGTTGCTGCCGCCACATTGCTGGCCGGTGGCATCCTGACCGTTCCGCACGCCATGGCTTTGGAGACCGATGGCCAGTATTACAGCAGCAAGCAGCCATATGTGGCACCTAGCGAAGCGACCACTGCCAGCTATAGCCAGGCGCCGGAAGGCTACGAAACGGTATACACCGAGTCGATGGCTCGCCACGGTTCACGCGGCCTGTCCAGCTACAAATACGACGCATTGCTTATGAAGATGGCCGAAGCCGCCGAAGCGGATAACGGTTTTAAGTCTGATGCCATCAAGTCCGAATTCATGAAGAATCTCAAAGCCATCACCGCCGCAAATGTGGAGAATGGCTACGGTATGCTCACCGGTCAGGGTGCTGACCAACATCAGGGCATTGGCGCACGTGCCTACGAGCGCAACAAGACGCTGTTCGACAACGCAGCCAAGGACGGTGGCAAGATTGCCTATCAGTCCTCTGGCGAAGCCCGCGCTACTGAATCAGGCGAGAATTTTGCTCGCGGTTTCAACGCGGCCTCGAACAATAAACTGGCGAACAGCACTGTGACGCCCGCCGATCCGGCCGGCACCGGCGAGGCGGCGGCTTTCGACAAGACGCCGAACACGCTGTACTTCCACAAGTCCGAAAACCCGGACGGCACTGAGAAAACCGGTGAGGCCAAGCAGCGTGCCGACGATTACCAGAACTTCGTGGAAAACGATGCGATTATCGCAGGCGCTGAGCAAACCATCGCCGAAAACGAGGACGTGAAAACAGCCTCTCACGATTTGCTTTCACAAATCTTCACCGATGACTTCCTCGCCAAACTGGCCGACGGCACGTACGCCTGGTACAACACTGTCGATGGCACCAAGGGCGGCGAGGCCAACTGCGCGCCGGGAGCCGACCCCAGCAAGGATGCCGACGCCTGCGGCGCAGCCAAGAAGAAGATCGCCTCCGAATACGATGCCGCGATGGATCTGTACAACCTGTACATCATCGCCGCTGATATGGAGAACGAGAACACCGGCAGCCATACCTTCGACTTCAACCAGTACTTCCAAGGTGAGCAGGCAGACGACGCCAAGTTGTTCGCCTGGGCGCTTGACGCCGAGGACTTCTACGAGAAGGGCCCGAGCTACGCCGGCCAAGACGAGACCTACACAATCGCACAGCCGCTGCTTGACGATTTCTTCTCGTCGATTGATGAGCGCGTAAACGGCGGATCCACCGTTGCTACTTTCCGCTTTGCCCACGCCGAAACGATGATGCCGTTCGCCGCGCTGCTTGGCCTTCCCGGTTCCACCCAGCAGGCGGCCGCCAGCACCACCGACGTGTACACCTACGCCAACAATGAATGGCGTGGTGAATCGGTGACTCCGATGGCTGCCAATGTGCAGTGGGATGTTGCCGTCAAATCCGGCAACGACCCGAAGACCGGCCGTGCCTACACGCCGCTCGTTCGTATGCTCTACAACGAGCAGGAAATCGCTTTCCGCTCCGAGTGCACGCCGATTGCCGATGGTTCCACGTGGTATAAGCTCACTGAGCTCAAAAGTTGCTTGGCTTCCAGCCACCAAACCCTAGGCGACGATGCGCGTCTGACTGATGATTCCACAACGCAGCCGGGCGCAGGACCTAACACTGGCGAAGGAACGAGTACCACTCCGAATAACAATGGTGTGGGAACTCATCAGTCCAGTAACACTCAGGCTAATGGTACGGAAAACGAGTTGAGTCGTACCGGTGTTGCCGTTACTGGTATTACGGGGATTATGATGCTGCTTGCACTTGCAGGAATCTCGCTGAATCTATGGAAGGTTCGTCGCTGACGAATTAGCCCAAGACCAAACCGATTCGCCGCGCTGTGCGTGACGCAGCGTTGCCGAATACCCCTACCTCACGATTGGATGCGTCGCCTTTCTGCCGATGGAAAGACGGCGCATCGGTCGTATATCGGGAGAATTCTGTAAGCATTCGCTCATCTTTCGGTGTGCGATTCCGGGGCTTCTAGTAAACTGTCTCTGATTTTGCGTTTATAAGGAGCATAATGACCGACAAGCAATCCGTAGTGATTATCGGCGGCGGTCCGGCTGGACTTACCGCCGCATGGGAACTCATCAAGGACGGCGGTGCCGACAAGTACGACGTGACCGTGCTGGAAGCGACCCGCGAATTCGGCGGTATCTCGCGCACCGTGAAGCACAACGGCAACCGCATGGATATCGGCGGCCACCGTTTCTTCTCCAAAGACGAACGCATCATGGATTGGTGGAAGACCGTTCTGCCGTTGCAGGGCGCACCCTCCTATGATGACAAGAAGCTCGGCCGCGACCACGACATGGAGCCGGGCGGCCCCGATCCGGAGACGGAGGACAAGGTGATGCTCAAGCGCCACCGAGTGTCCCGTATCTTCTGGAACCGCCACTTCTTCGATTACCCGATTTCGCTGAGCCCCAACACGTTGAAGGCCATGGGCTTCAAGCTCACCATGGTGGCCGGCTTCAGCTACCTGAAGTCCATGTTCCACAAGCTGCCGGAAGACAATCTGGAGAACTTCTACATCAACCGTTTCGGCCGCAAGCTGTATTCGATGTTCTTCGAGGGCTACACGGAGAAGCTGTGGGGCCGCCACCCCTCCCAGATCTCCGCCGACTGGGGCGCCCAGCGCGTCAAGGGCCTGTCCATCATGGGCGTGCTCAAGAACGCCTTCCAGAAGCTGCTGCCCAAGAAGCGCTCCAACGCGGAGGTCGAGACCTCGCTGATCGAGGAGTTCTGGTATCCGAAGTACGGTCCCGGCCAGCTGTGGGAGACCGTCGAGTCCAATTGCGAGGCCGCCGGCGTCAAGGTGCTGACCGACGCCAGGGTGGTCGAGGTCCGCCAGACCGATGGTGCCGTGTCTTCCGTGGTGTACGAGGATTCCGAGGGCAACCGCACCGAGCTTTCCGGCGACCAGTTCATCTCCTCGATGCCGGTCAAGGACCTGGTCAACGCCATCGACGCGGCCGGCGCCGATCCCGAGGCCGTTGATTCCAAGCCCGCCCCGGCCGATATGACCGAGGTGGCCAACGGCCTGCCGTACCGCGATTTCGTGACCGTGGGCCTGCTGGTCAAGCACCTGAAGCTCAAGAACACCACCAGCATCCCCACCCTCGGCAATCCGCCGATCGTGCCGGACTGCTGGATCTACGTGCAGGACCCGGGCTACAAGGTCGGCCGTCTGCAGATCTTCAACAACTGGAGCCCGTACCTGGTCAAGGACGTGGACGACACCGTGTGGATCGGTCTCGAGTACTTCTGCGAGGAGGGCGACTCGTTCTGGAACATGAGCGAGGAGGATGTCACCAAGTTCGCGATTTCCGAGCTCACCCGCATGCGTGTGATCAACGGTCCGGACGAGGTCATCGACTCCCATCGTGAGCGCGTCAGGAAGGCGTACCCCGCCTACTTCGACACCTATGAGCACATGGACGAGCTCATCGAGTACCTCGACGGCTTCGGCAACCTGTACTGCGTGGGCCGTAACGGCCAGCACCGCTACAACAACATGGACCACTCCATGGCCACCGCCATGGAGGCCGTCGGCAACATCAAGACCGGCAAGACGTCCAAGAAGAACGTGTGGTCCGTCAACACCGAAAAGTCCTACCACGAAGAAAAGTGAATAAACCTTGTTGAGCTCCCTCGTCACAGAGGGAGCTTTTTTGGTTTTCGGCGGGCCGTTTTGCGTTGGTCGAGTTGGCGTTGTACAGTGAACGAAGTTCGCAGAGACTCAGAGACGCAGCGAACATTCATGAGCGGTGCAACCGCAATAATCACTCTTAACGCCTGGATAGGCATGGGTCTGTTCGGTATGGAAAGGGCAACCAGTGGCAAATAGCCAGAATCTTGAGGATATGAAGCTGCCTGAGCTCAAAGAGCTCGCTAAACAGATGGGCCTGCGCGGCACGTCGACCATGCGCAAGCCCGAGCTGCTCGCCACCCTGCAGGCGGCGCGCAATGGTGGAGAGCCGCCGGCCGGTGTGACCGTGCGCGCCCCCAAGGCCGCCAAAACCGCCAAGGTCGTCAAGGCTCCGCAGTCCGATGCCGCTGAGGCCAACACCACAGACAATGCTGACGTGGCCACCCAGTCGCCGGCTCCGGCTCCGGCTGCCACGGAACCGCAGCTCGATTTGCCGCTTCCCGTGGCCGACGATGCCAAGAAGGACGAGACCGAACCGCGACGCACCCGTCGTAAGGCCGCCGATGATGCCGCATCCGAACCGCGTGCGGCCCGCCGTCGTCGCGATGACGACCAGCCCGATTTCGCTCGCCGCAAGCCGCGCAAGAAGGCCGATGAGGCCGGCGATCTGCTGGCCACGCTCGATTTGGGAGATGCAGCGCCTACCGAGCGTCGCCGCGAGCGTCACGAGGACGTGGAAGTTCCGCTGATTCGCCGAGTCCGTGATGATGAGGACGAGCAGCCTCGCCGCCGTCGTCGCACTGCGGAAAACAGCGAAGAAACCGTGCGTGACCTCGACGATATCCTGGCCACGCTGCCCACGCAGAAGCACGAGGAAACGTCCGAAGACGGCGAGCAGAACGACGATCACGAGTTCGTGCGTCGTAACCGCCGCGACCGTAGCGATCGCAACGATCGCGATACCCGTAATGATCGCAGCGATCGCCGTAACCGTCGCATGCGTGGCCGTGATCGCGACAACGCCGATGATGATCGTCGCTATGATGATCGCGATAATCGTAGCGATCGCAATGACCGTGATAGCCGCCGCGAAGAGCCGCAGGAGGATCTGGTGCCGGTGGCCGGCATCGTCGACGTGCTCGACTCCTACGCTTTTGTGCGCACTTCCGGCTACCTGCCCGGCCCGAACGACGTGTACGTTTCCATGGGCCAGGTCAAGAAGTACGGCCTGCGCAAGGGCGATGCCGTGCATGGTTCGATTCGCGCCCCGCGTGAAGGCGACCGCCGCAACCAGCGCCAGAAGTTCGTGCCGCTGCAGGCCATCGATTCCATCAACGGCCAAAGCGTTGAAGAAGCGCTCAACCGTCCGCAGTTCTCCAAGCTCACGCCGCTGTACCCGCAGGAGCGTTTGAAGCAGGAGACCGCCCCGAACAAGCTCACCGGCCGTATCATGGACATCGTTTCCCCAATCGGCAAGGGCCAGCGTGGCCTGATTGTCTCCCCGCCGAAGGCCGGTAAGACCATCACCCTGCAGAACATCGCCAACTCCATCGCCGCCAACAACCCCGAGGTCCACCTTATGGTGGTGCTCGTGGACGAGCGACCCGAAGAGGTCACCGATATGGAGCGCACGGTCCAGGGCGAGGTCATTTCCTCCACCTTCGACCGTCCGGCCTCCGATCACACTACGGTTGCCGAACTGGCCGTCGAACGCGCCAAGCGTCTTGTGGAGCTCGGCCAGGACGTGGTCGTACTGCTCGATTCCATGACCCGACTGGCTCGCGCTTACAACATCGCAGCCCCTGCCTCCGGCCGCATCCTGTCCGGTGGTGTGGACGCGCAGGCCCTCTACCCGCCGAAGAAGTTCTTCGGTGCGGCCCGCAACATCGAAAACGGCGGCTCCCTGACCATCATCTCATCTGCGCTGGTGGAAACCGGCTCCAAGATGGACGAGGTGATTTTCGAGGAGTTCAAGGGCACCGGCAACATGGAACTGCGCCTGTCCCGCGAGCTGGCGGACAAGCGACTGTTCCCGGCCATCGACATCAACGCTTCCGGCACCCGCCGCGAGGAGCTCATCACCAACCCGCAGGAACTGCCGATTATCTACCGTCTGCGTCGACTGCTGGGCGGCATGGAGCCCGAGCAGGCCTACCAGACGCTGGTGCCGCGTCTCAAGAAGACCGCCACCAACCGCGACTTCCTCGCCGCCATCGTGCAGCAGGCCAACACCGGCAACGCGGTCAACGGCAACTGATCAGACCGCTGAACAATAGTGTAAGGGCTGCACCCTGATTGATACGGGGTGCAGCCCTTGTCGTATCTGATGCAAATACATCAACTATCACATTGCAGTTGTAGTATTGCCGTCAACGTTCACCTGCACGCTGACGATATATGAGATGAAAGAGGCATCACTGGGTTCGATTGTTTTGGGAGTGGGCAGTGGTGCGGCCATGTTCGGCGATGCGGATGCCAGCCATATCCTCACAGGCGACTATGACATCTGAGATATCTGACTTTGCGCATCGTGCAAAGCCGTAATCGGGAGTATCCTCGAATCTATGAGCGAAACGAGCAGCGACTGGCAAAGGACCACCATCGACTCCGCCCAGGCGGCGGCCCACCCGGAAACCGCACAAGCGGTGGCGCGCATCAAAGCGCTGCGCCAAACCATCGATAACATCGATTCGGCGGTCATCGCATTACTGGCCGAGCGGTTCAAGGCCACCTCGCAGGTCGGCGTGCTCAAAGCCAACGCCGGATTCGCGCCCGAAGACACCAAGCGTGAGGACTATCAGATCGAACGCCTCCACCGCATCGCCATCGATGCCGGGCTTGATCCGGAAATTGCCGAAATGTACCGTGAATTCGTGGTTACCGAAGCCAAGAAGCGCCACCAGCGCATAGCCGATGCCGGTGGTGACCCGGGCGTACTCGACGTATTCGCCTGATTCGCCCGCAGCGAATGGGCACCTTTCGGATATTCGTCTATAGGGCAAGTTGCCTGCAGCGACTACATTAATACGGGAATGGAATGCCCGTAGTGGTCGACTGTATGAATGGGATACGTAGATGAGATGTGGTGCCGCACTGGTCAGTTGCGCATTGTGCGTGGCTTCGATTCTCGGCGGTGCTTGGATGTCTCGTCCGACTCCGGTTGATTACGGTCCGGTGCTCGCTACGGCAAGTGATATGTACGCCGTCACCGATGCCGAAGGGGAGCCGGTCCGTTGGTATGTGGTAGGGAAGGGCGGCGCCGGCAATGGCGCCAGTGCCGATTCCGGCAATAGCGGTTCCACTGATACCGATTCCGCCAATAGTAATTCCGGCACGTCCAAGGTTTCTCGTATCCCCGCTTCCGCCGCCACCCTGCCATGGAAAGTCAGCGTCACCTACTCGCTTGACGGTCCGAACGTCGAGGCAAACGAGGTTGCCGGCGCGTCTGGACTGATCGGCGTGTATATCGATATTAAGCCGCAAACCAAGGAGGCCAACCGTACGATTCCGGTTGTCGCCTTTACCGTGCCTACGCAGGTAGTCGATGATGTTTCCGCTGACAACTCCATTACGGTGACCGCGCAAGGTTCCAATACCGTAGTCGCCGCAGCTGGAAAATCCGCAACCGGCTTGGAATTCAGCTGCTACATGAACGCCAAAGACTTCTCCATGAGTTCCGTGGCGCTCGCCGTATTGCCTTCCAATTCCAGCAGTCCGGCAGTTGGTGCTAATCCCGATGCCGCGAATGCTGCGAATGCTGCCGCACAGCCTGCTGCCGATACGGATGTCGCCCAACTCACCGCCTCTGCCGCCACACTGGTCGATTCACTGACCGACGCCGGTTCTGGTGAACAGCAACAGCTCATCGAGCAGCTTCAAACCCTGCGCGATAACGAACGTGCGCTGAACAAGTCTGTAGTGGCCGAACGCGAAACCGCCCATAAGCGGACGTTTGAAGACTATATGGCCGCGTATGTGGGCTCATATACCACGCACCTGTCTGGATCGATTGGCACCTCCACCCAGTTGCCGGCGTTGATGGGCACGGCCGGCGAACTGTCCGGGGACACGCCTTTGGCTCAAGCCGTACTCGACTTGGCCAACGCGGTGAACAACGTCAGTGCCGCACATCAGCATGCCGGTGCGGTCGATGCGTTGGACGAGGTGATTCGCCGCATCCAGCAGCAAGGCACCACCGGACTGGTGGATGATCTGATCGCCGAGGCTTCGGAGGAAGCCACTCAAGGCTCCAAGCAATACGCCGATGGCCAGAGCCAGCTCTCCGCCGCAATGATTCCGTATTCGATGAAATACACGGACGTTTACACGGCCAATTTGAGCGCCCTGACCGGCGGCACGTCCTCGGGCGCCACCGCTTACGAGAGCCAAGCCATCGCCGAAACCAACGGTAGCGATGAACTCGCCGACGCTCAATCCAAGGTCGATGCCGCGATGAGCACGCTTGCCACCGCCTCCGAGCATACGGGCAAAGCCACGGCCTTGCGCCAGATTGTATTGCGATTCTCCGATCAGTTCGAAGGCGGCGCGTCCTCGGCTTTCGGCAGTGATGGTGATGGTTCGTCCGGTGATGTCTCTTCCGATCCGGTGACCGAGGCTCAGGCACTGACCGGCCTGGTCGATTCGCAATCGCAATCGTTCTACGGCAAGACCCGGGTCGCCCAAGCCAAGCGTAAGGCCGATGCCGCCCGTAAGCAGGCCAAAGCCGCGCAACAGCAGCAGTCGCAGCATTCCAAGGCCTCACTGGTCGATGACACCATGTCCATGTCTGCTGGCGATGTGATGAACTATGCGGGTGGTCTTACTTCGGCCATCGGTGGTGGTGATAAGTCCGACTCGTCTAAGAGCGCTGGTTCGGGAACGAACGACTCAGCCAAGTCGAGCGACACTGGCGATTCCGGCAACGGCAAGGCCTCCAACGCCAGCGATTCCGGCAACAATCTTGACACCGCTCCAGTACTGTTCGGCTTTGGCACTGGCGGCACGCTGCTCAAGCATGACATGAGCGCGCTGATCAATGAGACCGTGGAGATCAGCGATGCTGGCACGCTCTTGGCGCAGGCCGTCGCGCAGCTCGATAGCCCCAATACGCAACAAAAAACCGCCGAAACCCGATACCTCATCGTGATTCCGACGGTGTGATGGTGTATGCGGGAAAATCCGCATGCGACAGGTGCCCAATATGCGTAAAGTGCGTTATCGGTGTGGGACGCCGCATCAAAAACTGGCTTTTTCGATGCGGCGTCCCACACCCTCTTGTAAGTCAGAGCTAACTATAGTTTGAAGAATGGCTAAATTCCAAGGATTTGTTGATTCGGTCTGTGGGACGCCGCGTATATAAAACGTTTGACACGCGTGGTGGCCCACGCTATTGTGGGCCGCCAGCTTACAATGCGGGATATTTGCGTGCCGTCCCACAGTCGTGTCATCCGAACGTCAAAAAACAAAAGAGGGGAACCTCAATAGGTTCCCCTCTTTTGTTGTTGTGCGCAACGCTCAGTGCTTTGGCTTCTTGGCTGGGAGCCGTTAAGCGGGAAGCCCGGTGGGCTTCCCGTAGGCTCGGAACGAGCGGCATTGCCGTGAGACCTACTGTTGTTGTGCGCAACGCTCAGTGCTTTGGCTTCTTGGCTGGCGGCTCACCGAGCTCGCTGGCTTCGACGGCGACCTCGGTTTCGGGCGCGTCTTCGGCGGCGGATTCCTCGGCGTGCTTGGCCACCAAGTCGAACTTGCCGACCACGCGACCGGCCTGCGCGATATCGCCCAAGGCGGCGTGAATCGCGTTCACACCTTCCGAAGCAGCGGACAGTGCCACAGACAGGATTGGGGTCTTCATGGAGACCTTGGCCTCGGACTTGATCTTGCGCAGCTGCTCCACGGCCTTGCCGGCCCAAGTCAGCAGCTCGGGGGAAGCACCGGTGGCGGCCTCGACATACGGGTCCACGACCGGCCAGGCGGCGCGATGCACGGAACCGGAACCGGCGTGCATCCAGCTCCACACTTCCTCGGTGGCGTACGGCAGGTACGGGGCCAGCAGACGTGCGAAGGCGTCCAAGCCCAGACCCAGAGCGGTGCGGGCGGACTTCACAGCCTTCTCGGACGGCACATTGCCGTGCTCGTCCGGAGTGCCATAGGCGCGGTTCTTGACCAGCTCGATGTAGTCGTCGCAGAACTGCCAGAAGTAGGATTCGATGACTTCCAGCGCCTTGGAATGCTCGTAGGATTCCAGCGCCTCGGTGGCCTGACTCACCACCAAAGCCAGCTTGGCCATAGCGGCGCGATCCAGCGGTTCGGTCACATCGGCCGGGTTCCACGAGGTCTCGGCGGCAGCGCCCACGTGATGGTTCTCGTCCTCACGGCCGATGGCCAGCGCGAACTTGGTGGCGTTCAGCAGCTTGATGGCCAGTCGACGGCCAATCTTCATCTGGCCGATGTCGTACGTGGCATCGAGGCCTAGGCGAGCGGCGGCGGCCCAGTAACGCACGGCGTCCGCGCCGAACTTCTCGATCGGCTCGTTCGGCACCACGACGTTGCCCTTGGACTTCGACATCTTCTTGTGGTCGGGGTCCAGAATCCAGCCGGACAGCGTGGCATGGGCCCACGGCAGGCACTTGTTCTCCAAGTGCGCGCGGTCCACAGTCGAGAACAGCCAGGTGCGGATGATGTCCTGACCCTGCGGGCGCAGGTCCATCGGGAAGGTGGAAGCGAACAGGGCCTTGGAGGCCTCGTCCGGCTCGGCCCAGTGGGTCACGATCTGCGGGGTCAGCGAAGAGGTGGCCCAGGTGTCCATGATGTCCTTTTCGGCGGTGAAACCACCGGGCACATCACGCTGGGACTCGTCGTAGCCCTCCGGCACGTCGATGGTCGGGTCGATCGGCAGACGATCCTCGGACGGAGTGATCGGGTGATCGTAATCCGGCTCGCCGGAAGCGTTCACCGGGTACCACAGCGGGAACGGGACGCCGAAGAAGCGCTGACGGGAGATCAGCCAGTCGCCGTTCAGGCCGTGCACCCAGTTCTCATAACGCACGCGCATGAAGTCGGGGTGGAACTCGAGTTCCTTGCCACGCTCGATAAGCTCGGCGTTCAGCTTGGCGTCGGTACCGCCGTTCTTCAAATACCACTGGCGGGAGGTGACGATCTCGAGCGGCTTGTCGCCCTTCTCGTAGAAGTTCGTCATACGCTTGGTCGGGGTCGGCTCGCCGTCCAGATCGCCGGACTCGCGCAGCTTGTCGACGATGATCTTGCGGGCGGAGAACGTGGTCTTGCCAGCGGTTTCGGCAAAGACCTCGCGGCCGGCCGGGTCCTCGATCCAGTCCGGGGTATCCATCACGATACGGCCGTTGCGCTGGATGATCGGGCGGGTGGGCAGCTTCAGGTCGCGCCACCACTCGACGTCGGTTACATCACCGAACGTACAGCACATGGCGATACCGGCACCCTTGTCCATTTCGGCGGCCGGGTGCGCCAGAATCGGCACCTTGACCTTGAACAGAGGGGAGTAGACGTACTGGCCGAAGTACTGCTTGTAGCGTTCGTCGTTCGGGTTGGCGATCAGCGAGGTGCAGGCCGCCAGCAGTTCGGGGCGGGTGGTCTCGATGTAGATCGGGGTGCCGTCCTCAAAGCGGAAGGCCACCTTGTGGTAGAAGCCGGGGTATTCGCGCGATTCGAGCTCGGCCTGGGCCACGGCGGTCTGGAAGGTCACATCCCACAGGCCGGGGGCGTCCTGCTGGTAGGCCTCGCCACGGGCGAGGTTGCGCAGGAAGGCCTTCTGGGCCACACGCTGCGGGTGCTGACCGATGGTGTGGTAGGTCTGCGACCAGTCGATGGACAGACCCAGCTTGCGCCACAGGGCCTCAAACAGCTTCTCATCCTGAGCAGTCAGACGCTCGCACAGCTCGATGAAGTTCTTGCGGGAAATCGGCACCTGATCCTTGGCGTCAATCTTCTTGCCATCAGTGCCTTCAAACGGCGGCTTGAAGTCCGGGTCGTAAGGCAGAGACACGTCCACGCGCACGCCATAGTAGTTCTGCACGCGGCGCTCGGTAGGCAGGCCGTTGTCATCCCAACCCATCGGGTAGAACACGTCGTAGCCGCGCATGCGCTTGTAGCGCGCAATCACATCGGTGTGCGTGTAAGAGAACACGTGACCCACGTGCAGCGAACCGGAGACGGTGGGCGGCGGGGTGTCGATGGAGTAGACGGCCTTGCGGTCGCGGGTGTTGCGGAATTTGTAGGTGCCGTCTTCATCCCAGACGGTGCGCCACTTGTCCTCAAGTCCGTCCACGCCGACCTTGTCGGGCAGCGGGGTGAGGTTGGCGTTGATGATGGATTTGCCTTCAGTCATAAGGCCAAAGTTTATGCACGTTGCATGACAAGCCGAACTGTACAGTAAACAGCCCAGTAGGCTGTTCGCAGGCGAGGTACGAACGATCGAACGATAGTGAGCCAAGGACTATCGGGCGTAGCCCGTCCGTGACTGAAGGTTGCCTACTTCACCGTCAACCCGGCCAGCGGCATGCGGCGATTGATCATCGAGGTCGGGTAGCCGGAGACCTTGGTGGACGCCACAGTGAAGCATTTGCGGGTATACAGCCAATCACTGGCCGCATCCTCGCTGATCAGCCGGGCGTACGCCTTCATTCGTGCCTCATAATCGGCGTCATTAGTGGCGGCGCGAGCATCCGCATAGGCCTGTTGCGCTTCGGTATGGTCGTAATGGAACATGGAATCGGGGTCGGCGAATATGCCGGCATCATCCGTGCCGTCCATGCTCATCACGGTCAGTTCCCATTTGCCGTCCTTGATTCGTTTGGCATAATCCTCATCGGAGAGCACTTCAAGGTTCACCGTGGGGCGCGGCTGCCGCTCGATCTGCTGCTTGATGGTTTCGGCCAACGACCGGTATTCTTCGGGAACCACCAGATTCACCGTAGTCAGGTATTGCGCACCAAAGTAGGAGAACATCTGCCCAGCTTGGTTTTCGTCATGCGGGTACAGTCCGGTCAAATCTTCGTATCCGGGTTCCAGCAGGCTGATGGGGCCGCCCAATGCTCCGGCTGCGTCGGGTTGGGCGGAGGCGATGCCGGCTGCGTCGATTTGATAGCGGAAGGCTTTACGCGCCTGTTCGTCGGAGAGCAGCGAATCGGTGCCGTTGTTGTAGGCCAGCAGCACCTTATCCGTAGTGGCCCCCTCCTTGACGGTCAGGCCATTCTTGCCGTTCAAACCGGTGGCCGTCGAAGCCGAAACCGGTGCCGCCATATCGAGACTGCCGTCGGTCAGGGCCTTGCTGAGCGCATCGGCGTCGGAGTATTGCATAAATTCAACGACATTGCTGGCCGCTTTGGTGCCATGGTAGGTATCGCTGCGCGCCAGCTTCAGGGAATGGCCAGGCTGGAAATCGGCCACGGTGAATGGTCCGGAACCTATGGCCTTGCGTTGATAATCGGCACTGGACGACTCGGAATCGTAGACAATGCCGAGTCTGCCGGACAGCGCTCGCAGCAGCGTCGGATTGGGCTTGGCAAGCGTAATGACCACCGTGGTGGCGTTCGGATTGGCGACCGACGTCAGATCGCCCAATTCGTCGACGTCCGCCACCTTGTTGGTCACGTTCTGTTGCAACGACCACACGGCGTCCGAGGCGTCCAACGTATGGCCGTTCGAGAAGGTGACGCCCGATTGCAGTGTCAGGGTGACGGTCAGTCCGTCATCGGAAGTCTTCCAGCTTGTCGCCAGTCCCGGCTGAATCTTGTTGTCTTGATCGACGGTCACTAATGTCTCATACACATTGTCGACGAGCAGGCGCTCGGCTGCCGCAGAGGAATCGGACCGAATATCCAAGGATTGCGGCATATCGTCGATGCCAATGGTCACATCGGCATCGAGGGATGATCCCGGCTGGAACCGGTTTTGCATGAACGTCCATCCCGCAACCACGAGTGCGCCGAGTGCCACGGCGACTCCGAGAAAAATCCCCCACTTGGACCATGTATTGTTCCGCTTGCTGTGCTGCATGGTTTTCAGTCTAGCGGTGGATTCAGCCTAGAATCCGCAATTCACCATGATGAGGTATGAGTTAGCGCTTGGACGTGCTCTTGCCGGCGGGCGGCGCATAGCTAGGGCAGGTGTCGGACAGCGGGCAGTTGGCGCAGTCGGGGGTACGTGCGTGGCAGGTGGCCCGGCCGAACAGAATCAGTCGGTGGCTGAGATTCGTCCACTCTTCGGGCGGAAAACAGGCGGTGATTTCCTTCTCGATTTTCACGGGATCAGGGTGTGCGGACCGCCAATCCGACCGCCAACGCAGTCGTCCGGTTACGCGCATCACATGCGTATCGACCGGGAATCCGGGGATATCGAACGCGTTGCCGAGCACGACGTTCGCGGTTTTGCGGCCGACCCCCGGCAAGCTGGTCAGTTCATCCATCGTGCGCGGCACCACGCCGCCGAACCGTTCGTCCAGTGCCGTGGCCAGTCCGATGAGATGCTGGGTTTTCGAACGGTAGAACCCCAGCGGATGAATGATGTCTTCGACTTGGGCCGGGTTTGCGGCCGCCAAGTCACGGGCGGTGGGGTAGGTGGCGAACAGTTCCGGGGTGACCGTGTTGACACGCTTGTCGGTGGTCTGGGCGCTGAGCACGGTGGCGATCAGCAATTCGAGCGGATTCGAGAAATGCAGTGCGCAAGCGGGTGCCGGAATCACCTGGCGCAGAATGTCGTATTCGTCATGCATGCGCGTGAGACGCGCGGATTTGGTTTCTCTCATCGTATGGACCTAAGCGGCGTAATATCGATGATTGATAGTTTGCAGCGCCGCTGGTCTGTCAGGCGACGGTGTTGAGATCGGGAGTATCGTCATCGGTGTCGATGGCGGCAGAGGATGCTTTGGCGGCCTGCTGTGCGGCGGCAGTTTCCTTATCCGTCTCCGGCGGGTCGAATCGGTAGCCCACGTTGCGCACGGTGCCGATGAGGTGTTCGTATTCGCCGCCGAGCTTGGCGCGCAGACGACGGATATGCACGTCGACCGTACGAGTGCCACCGTAGTAGTCGTAGCCCCATACTTCCTGCAGCAACTGGGCGCGCGTGAACACGCGGCCGGGGTGCTGGACCAAGTACTTGAGGAGTTCGAACTCCTTGTATGCCAGATCGATGGGGCGTCCATGCAGGGAGGCGGTATAGCCGTTGGTGTCCACAATGAGGTCGCCGGAGCGAATCTGGCCATCTTCCACCGTGGTGGTGGATTCGGCGGGAGAACCGGCTGCTGCGGCTGCGGGAGCGTTGCCGCGCTCGGAGACCAATCGCAATCGGCCCTCGACTTCAGCCGGGGAAGCGGTGGCGACCACCACATCCGCAATGCCCCACTGGGAGTTGACCACGGTGAAGCCGCCTTCGGTCAGCACCAGCACGATTGGCGTGGACAGGCCGGAAGCGTGGATGAGACGGCACAAGGTTTTGGCGGTCGCCAGATCATCGCGTGCATCCAGAAACAGAATGGTGTTCTCCGGCATCTTCACCAAGCTGGCTGCATCCATCGGCAGCACGCGGACGCGATGAGAAAGCAGGGCGAGTGATGGCAAAACGGTGGCGGGGTCGCTGGCGAAAGTCATCAACGTAAGATCCGTCACGCTATCCCCCTTTATCCTGCAATGTGTTACGCAATTGCTTGGTGTGGCTGTACGAGTCGTCAGCGGCGTTATGCCGCTTTCGCGCGGTTTTTCATTATTCTACGCGCTTGTAGTGGACACATAGGTTACAAGTTTGCGGAATATGGAACGGCAGACGTCCATCAACCGATGACACGGCCGAGCACCAGTGCGGTTGCGGCGATGGTCACGCCCATCAGCATTACCGGCATCAGGCCGGTACCAATCCACGGATAGCGAATATCCGGGTCCGGATCGGCGTCACGCACCCACAACGTGGAGGCCACGGCCAAGGCCAGTCCCAAAACGATGAGGATGATCAGGGCAACGGTTCCCGCAACGGTGCCCTTGGCGAGCATCGCGCCCAAATCAGGCAGGAAGCACCAGCCGGCCACGGCGAGAGCCGCCACACCTGAAGTCACGGCGTGAGAGAGTGCGCGGATAAGATGTTCGCGCTTCTCACGAGCCATCTGGCGCCCGAAGGAGAAGACCACCAGCACCACCAGCAGCAGGCCCATGGCCAGTGCCCATGAATACCAAGGAAGTACCGAGCCATCCGCAGCGGTCTGATCCGGCGGAACCTTGCCGGTCGGGAAAGGTACGATGACGAAAATCAGAGAAATCGCGCCAAACACCAAAGTGACGATACGATCCAGCATGCTGCCGCGGAACGGCCAGAACACGACAAATGCGGCCAACGTCAGAGCGGCGATAATCAAAGGGATGATGGGGACGGTGCCAGGGGAGGGAATGACCGTGGCTGCGATGAGCAGTACATAGGACGTCAGTTGGGCCAACAACATGCTCAGGGCTTTGTTCTTCCAACCCTCCTGGGTGATCTCGGTCATGATACGCCTCTCAGATAATCGAATTTCCATCCCAATCCTACGTCGGGCATTGGAACGGTGAAATCAAACAAAATAGCCCTTTCTGGTGAAGGGGCTTATGACACTAAATCAGAACGCGATAACGCCCAAATGCTCCAACAGCACTTTGACGCCAAGTAGAATCAGCACCACGCCGCCGGCGATCTGCGCCGGCTCCTGCCAGCGGGAGCCGAACGCGTGGCCAATGTACAGGCCCGCAGCGGAGAACAGTCCGGTGACCACACCGATGCTGAGGATGGCGAATGCCATATGGGCTTTGGTGAACATGAAGATCAGACTCACGCCCACGGCGAACGCATCGATGCTGCAGGCCACGGCCAGGGGAAGCATATGCTTCCAATCGAACTGGGCGGTCTCCTTGGAGTTTTCCTCATCTTCTTCGAAGGCTTCGTGAACCATGTTGCCGCCGATGAACACCAACAGGGCGAAGATGATCCAATGATCGAATTGGGTTACGTATTTGCTGAATGTAGATGCCGCGAAATAGCCGAGAATGGGGAACAGCATCTGGAATCCGCCGAGCCAGAGGGCGCTTTTCGCGGCGTCTTGCACTCGTACGCGGGATACGGTCAGACCTTTGCCAATGGATACGGCGAATGCATCCATAGCTACGGAAACAGAAATAAGCAGGATTTGAATGATTATCGGAATCATGGTGCGACAGAAGGTTCATCGCCGGATTACCGTGCGATGGGCCTCGACCAGCGTTCCTACACGCCGCCTACGCCTAGTTGAAAAGACAAAACATTACTGTATCACAAAATACAAGCTCCCTCTGTTGGGGAGCTGGCGCAGTGAAACTGCGACTGAGGGAGAGTAGAGCGGCTTTGCCACAAATACAACAAAAGGCCCCCGAAGGGGCCTCCTGTCAACGATTCAGAATCGAATCACTTCTCGGAATCGGCGAGACGCTGACGCGCGGCAATGATTTCCTTTTCGGCGGCGTCAGCACCAGTCCAGTAGTCGCCCGGCAGGACTTCCTTGCCCGGCTCCAGAGCCTTGTACTGCTCGAAGAAGTGCTTGATTTCGGCCTTGTGGTACTCGTTGACGTCGTCGATGTCCTTGATGTCATCGAAACGAACGTCGGCGGGCACGCACAGCACCTTGTCGTCGCCGCCGGCCTCGTCGACCATGTGGTACAGGCCCACGGCGCGGCACTCGACCACGCAGCCCGGGAACACGGAGTTCGGAATCATCACGAGAGCGTCCAGCGGATCGCCGTCCTCGCCCAGGGTGCCGTCGATGTAGCCGTAGTCATCCGGGTAACCCATTGCGGTGAACAGGGTACGGTCCAGGAAGACGCGACCGGTCTCGTGATCGACTTCGTACTTGTTCTTGGAGCCGCGCGGAATTTCCACAACGACGTTGAAGGTTTCTGCCATGTCATTTCTCCTTGAAAATCGACAGTTACGTTATCGTCTCACCACAATACCCTGTTTACGCCTGCAAAACAGGTGCGGAACTCAAGAAACCGTGCTGAGATTATGCCGACACTATGCCCAAACAGACGAAATCCTCCCCTTGAGGGGAGGATTTCTAGCGGTTTACGCGCACGATAAACCCATGCACGTCAACGGCATCACTGTTGCATTACCGTTGCAGTACCGCATCACTGCACGGACAGGATGTGGGCCACATCCGCCCAAGGAGCCAGAGACACGTAGTTGTCCCAACCCCACTGGAATTCGCGGCCGGTCAGCTCGTCGCGCACGTTGAGCGGGCGGTCGGTGGGCAGACCCAGCTCGCTGAGTTCCAGGTGAATCATCGACTGGTGTGCGTTGTGTCCATCGAGGTTCACGACCACAATCAGCGTGTCCGCTTGGCCGGTACCGGTCAGTTCGGCCGGCGTGTGGCGTGCGAAAGCCAGAATATTCGGGTCGGACGTAGGCAGCACGGTGAGGTTGTGGTAGCTCAACGCGGCCGGGTGGGCGCGACGAATCTTGTTGAGTGCGGTGAGCATCTCGGCCACGCCGTACTGCTTGGCCTTGCTCCAATCGCGAACCTTGACCTCGTACTTCTCGTTGTCGATCTGCTCTTCGAAGCCGGGGCGCTGCTTGTTCTCGATGAGTTCGTAACCGTTGTAGATACCCCAGGACGGCGAGCCCATGGCTGCCAGCACCGCACGCACGCAGTGGCCGGCTACGCCGTTGTCTCGCACGTAAGCGGTGAGAATATCCGGCGTGGTGGGCCAGAAGGTGTTGTGCTGGTAGTAGCCGTCGTCGCCATTGGTGACCGGCAGATACTCTTCCAGTTCGTCCTTGGTGTTGCGCCACGGGAAGTAGCAGTGGGACTGGGTGAAGCCCACGTAGCTCAGGGCGCGCATCATGCCCGGGCGGGTGAATGCCTCGGCCAGGAACAGGATCTCCGGGTGCTTCTTGGTCACGGCGGCAATCACGTCCTGCCAGAAACGCACCGGCTTGGTGTGCGGGTTATCGATGCGGAAGATGGTGACGCCCGCCTCGATCCACAGATTCATGATGCGTTCGACTTCTTTTTCGATGCCGGGCATGTCGGCGTTGAAGTCGATCGGGTAGATGTCCTGATACTTCTTCGGCGGGTTCTCGGCGAAGGCGATGGAGCCGTCCGGCTTGTGGCGGAACCAGTTCGGGTGGGCCTTGACCCACGGGTGATCGGGCGAGCACTGCAGGGCGAAATCAAGCGCGATTTCCAGACCCAGTTCATGTGCACGCTGGCACAGGGCCTTGAAATCGTCCATGGTGCCGAGCAGTGGATCCACGGTGTCGTGGCCACCTAGCTCGGAGCCGATGCCGAACGGGGAGCCCGGGTCATCGGGGCCGGCGACCAGCGTGTTGTTGCGGCCCTTGCGGTTGGTCACGCCAATCGGGAAGACCGGCGGCAGGTAGACGATGTCGAAGCCCTCGGCAGCGGCGCGTTCGAGGCCGGCCATCGAAGTCTTCAGCGTACCCTGAATGATCTTGCCGGTGTTCGGATCGATGGTGGCGCCTTCGGAACGCGGGAAGAACTGGTACCAAGCCGCGAAGCTGGACTTCGGGCGTTCCACCTTGAAGCGCTGGGGCTGGCTGGGGGAGATGCCGTCGCGCAGCGGGTGAGTCTCGTGCAGGGCGGCGATGGTCGGGTTGTCGCCGGCGGCGAGACGATCCTCGGCGCTCAGCGTCTGATCGGCCATGGTCTCAGCGGCCTTCTCCAAGGTCTTGCGATCGCGTGCGGTCAGGCCGGTGTCCGGGGTTTCGGCCCAACGGGCCAGCAACTCGGCACCGGAATTGAGTGCGTTGTCCACGTCGTCCATCACACGCACCTTGATGCGGGCGTCGTGCAGCCAGGAGACGTACGCGTCTTCCCAACCTTCGATGGTCACGGTCCATTCGCCGAGCTGACGCTTGACGGCCGCGTAGCCATCCTCCCAAGGCTTCAGATCGCTGTGCTCGCCGCACTTGACCATCACGGTCCAACGATCGAGGCCGGGATTTACGCAGGTCATGGCCCGGCGCATGGTTTCCTTGCCGCGCGGGTTGCGCACGATGGCGGTGGCACCCACCTTGGTACGGCCTTCGATGAACACCTGGGCGGTCATCTCAAACGGTTCGCCGAGTTCCACACGGGCGGGGAAGATGCCGCGCTCCTCGGCGGGAGTGATGTCCATGACATTGATGCGGCCGAACTGGCCGGGCTCGTTTGCTTCGATGGACGGTGCGGGGGCTTCGACAGCCAGGCCTTTCAGCGCTGCTGCGGCGCGTGCCGTTTCGGCGCTGACTCTCTTGCGCTTGGTTGCGGGGCTCTTTCGGGCAGAAGTCGCCTTTGACTTCGTTTTCGTGGTGCTGTTATCGGTATTACTAGTGCGCGTGGTCGCGCGATGTTGTACTGCTGCCATAAGGCCCTATTCTAAGGGCTTTTGAACATATGTTGCGCATTGTGGATAACTATCAGGTAAACGTTCGGTCAACCGCATGAGGTGGATAACTCGGCGGAAGAGTTATCCACAACTCGCCGGCAAACGGCAAGCTTGGACCACATAGGTCGAAAAACCGGCTGTAGCGAATGAAAATCTGCCATGATCGTGGCCTACCCGCACACAGTGCAGTATGCGGGGAAACGTACCAGGAAAGGACGAATGATGATAACGACATGGCGGCAACGGGGCATGGCCATCGTAGCGATGCTGACCGGTCTGATAATAATGGTGGGAGTGGTGTTCGGCTCGGCGAATACGGCGTATGCCGCGACGTTGACGCCCGCCGACGAAAGATATCACGTGGCGTTTCCATACAACGATATGGAATATTACGTCGGTGTCGCGGGGCTGGACGCTTCGGGCAACAAGTACTACTGCATCGAAGCGGGGAAACTGAGCGACTATGTGATAGGCCCCACCACGGTGCTTGCCTCCGATGAGAACGCCCGGCGTATGGCATGGATCCTTGACCGGTACCGCGACACGGATGCCGCCACCCATGCGGCGATCGGCATCATCGTGCAGGATCACTTCGGGCGCGATCGGGACGAGTGGGCGAGACAGATGGCGGTCATTCAAGGCCGGTACCCCGAGATCGTGGCGAAGGCGGCCCGGATATGGGATCAATCGGCCGGCAAGACGCCTGCGGGCACGACGGTGGAACGCACCGATGCCGAGGCTTTGCGCAGCGGTTCCATCTCGGTGAAAGTGGTGAACCGCGCCGGTGACGCGATCGCGGGAGTGCCGTTCACCGTCACCTTGCAGGGGGCGGCGCGGTTCGTCCAAGGCGGCAACACGTTCTCGGGGGTGTCGACGAGCGCCGGGTCCTCGATCGCGTGGGAGGCGACCGGCGCCGGCGAGGTGACGGCGAACACCACATACGAGTATGGGCGGATGCACGTCATGGACAGCACTCAGGACATGCTGGCCTTTGACTCGATGGCTTCCACTGGCGGCGCGTCGACGACATTTCGGGTGCGTAAGGATTTTGTTCCGGCGGTATCCACCAAGGTCTCCGAGAAGGTGCTTGATGTGGCTTCTCCGGTGTTCGATGACGTGACCAGTGGCGTGGCGGATGCGGACAGTTATTGGGTGCCCGATTTGGAATTGCAGGCCCGCGGATACTATTTCGATGGTCTTGATACGGGCGATGTGGGCAATGTCATTACGCCGAATGCACAAGAGAGCGCCGATGCTTTTCTTGCGCGATTGGCGACTTTGGGTTATGAGCCGGTGGCCTATGGCAAGGCCTCTTTCACCGGGGTGGGGCAGCAGGCACGTGTGCAGGCCATGACCAAGCCGGATGACGGTGCCGCTTACCGGACCAAGCAGAATAGCGGTTTTGGCACATGGGTATGGGTGTTTCGGCGGTCCGAGCAGAGCAAACAGGCGCAGGAATACCTTATAGGCGACTGGATAAGTCCGTTTATGGAGGCTACGGAAAGCAATACAAGTCGCAGGAAGCTAGAAGTCATGTCGACGGTCACTGAGCATTCGGCGGATATCGGTGCCGAGCTCAGCGACACCATTACCGTATCGGGATTCCCTGCGGATCATGGCCAGTATGCCGGCAACGAAGAGTATGAGTTCGCGGCGGATCGGCCGTATGCGACGGTGAGCGTATGGTGGTCCGGCGATCCCGACAACCCCTCCAACGATGAGGCGTACAAGCCATCTGGGGGAGAGGTTCCCACGGAAGACGACAACCACCGGTTGCTGGCCACCTGGGAGATTCCCGCGATGAACGGCACGTTCAAAATCGGCGCCGGGGCGTTGGACGCGCATGGCGCTCCTATGTATCTGACCGCCGAACGGCCTGGGTGGTACGTGTTCGTCTGGCGGTTCGAGGGGGATGACCGTGTTTCCCCGGCGTCCAGCCGGTATGACGATGCCTGGGAGCGTGTGCGGGTGTTGCCCCCATGCGAGTCGGAGAAACCGTGCGAACCGGAGAAACCCGAGACGCCGCCGGCGCCGGCGGAGGCAACCACGCCCAACCCTCGCCCGTCACTGCCCGTCACGGGTGGCGATGTGTCGCTTGCCTCGGTTCTGGCCGTGTCAGCTCTGGCGATAGGCGCCATACTGTCCATCGTCGTTCGGTGGCGTCGTCGCTATGACCGATTCAAGCACTGGACGATGCGCTGGCCGATACGTTGACCCGCTGCGGCATGATGCCGATGATGTCGGCTGGATGGTGAACCACACTCCGCTTCTGAGCAGAAGAACGGGAGCTGGGCACGAAGCCGATCGTAACATACGACTTGTGCCCGGCTTCCGCTTCGTTGAGAAACTTCACGCCTGTCGCCTCCCGTGGATTAGACAACTGAAGATCCGCGATGAAAATGACGAGACGTTTATGATCGCCGACTTCCCTGGGCACCGTAGCTGCCTGATCGCCTTTCATCCATATCGCCACGGTAAACGGAAAGGCCGCTGATTTCGGTACCGAAATCAGCGGCCATATAACCACGTTCGTAGCGGGGCATGGATTTGAACCATGGACCTCTGGGTTATGAGCCCAGCGAGCTACCGAGCTGCTCCACCCCGCGTCGGCTTGTCTCTCAGACAGCTCTATCTACAATAGGTGCAGATTCCAGAAAGTCAACATCGGCGTGTCGCGTCATCTTCCCGCGGTTTTAAAACGTGAATTGGCTCACGCAGCGAGGGGTTTGGGGCGGAGTCGGAGTCGGGGTAATAACGCGCCATAAATGGCCGTTATAGGAATGCCCTGAACCGTTATCCCGAATATTGACATAATAGGAACATGCCTATCAAGATCCCCAGTGGCCTGCCGGCCAGAGATATCCTCGATTCGGAGCGCATCTTCGCTCTGGAGAAGCCCGAGGCGGAGCGTCAGCGCGTCCGCCCGCTCAAACTGGTGATCCTGAACTTGATGCCTAAGAAAATCGAGACTGAAACACAGCTGCTGCGTCTGATTTCCAAGTCGCCGCTGCAGGTCGAAATCGACTTCATGAAGACCTCCACGCATGAGGCCACGCACGTTTCCGCCGATCATCTCGTCAAGTTCTACGAAAACCTCGATGCGTTCAAAGACAACTATTACGACGGTTTTGTGGTCACCGGCGCGCCTGTAGAGCATATGCCGTTCGAAGATGTGGACTACTGGGACGAGTTCAAGACGATTCTCGACTGGGCCTCCACCCATGTGTTCTCCACCATATACCTGTGCTGGGGTGCGATGGGCGCACTGTACTACCGCTACGGCATCCACAAGGTGGATTACCCCGAGAAGATTTTCGGCGTATTCCCGCAGTACCTGCAGGATGAATACTGCTTCCTGACCAATGGCTTCGACGAGATTGATCTGCAGCCGCACTCCCGCCTCGCCGGCGTGAACGAAAACGAGGTACGTGCCAACCATGACCTTCAGATCTTGACTTGGGGGCCGCAGTCCGGCCCGGGCCTGATCGCCACGCGTGACTTCTCCGAAGTGTTCGCGCTCGGCCATTGGGAGTACGGCAAGTACACGCTCGCCGAAGAATACGAGCGCGATATGGCCAAGGGCATGACCAACGTGCCCTTCCCGAAGAACTACTTCCCGCATGACGATCCGAAGCTGGAACCGTTGTTCGCCTGGCGCGCCCACGCCAATCTGCTGTGGCGCAACTGGCTCAACTGGGTGTACCAGACCACGCCGTATGACCTGACCGAGGTGCCGCAGCTCAGGGCTGAGAAGAAGCTCGGTACTGATCGTTCGATTCGGCATGAGCCGGGCGGGCCGCGCCAGGATGATTTCAAGCCGTTTGTGCATGACGGGTATGGGGTGATTCAGGGCTGAGCCTACGATCTCCCCTCAGTCGCCTACGACGACAGCTCCCCTCGACGGGGAGCTCCTTTGCTTCTCCTTCACGGCTCGGCCCATCAGAGGGAGCTACTGTTGGAGGTTGCGTTCGTAGCGTGGACGGTTGTTCGTCCACGATGTGGACGGCTTGATGAACGTAATGCCACACATCCGCGTAATGCGACCAATAGTGCACAACGTTCGCGAAACGCCCGGGAAAACCTTGCAGCAGTAGGGATTTCAGGAGACTCGCCGGTATAATATTGACATTGTCTAGACGCAGGCAAATAATCACTCTTCAGTCATTCGGAGCCGAATGCCCAGCGCAGACTCCGTGTCCATGCCCGGCAGACTCCACACCGAGGAGACAAAAAAAAGACGAAAGTAACGAGCACGTCACATTTGCCTGCCCGGTGGGTTTAAACTGACACCTGACATTGAAGAAGCAGGAGGCGTGATATGGTCGGTTCGCTCAGCGCAGGATTGCTGTTGGCTGACGAGGCAGGCGCTCATCTGCCCTCGGTTGATGACTTCCTTCCCCCGGAGATTCTGTTCCAGGGAACTCCGTTTGCCATCAACCGCATTATTTTGATTCGTATCGTGGCAACCATCGTGCTGTTGGTGGTGCTCGGCGTGACCGCAAAGCGCGCCAAGCTCATCCCCGGCCGTTGGCAGGGCGTAGTCGAGTACGGTCTCGACTTCGTGCGCGACAAGGTCGTGTATGACGTGATGGGTGAGGCCCGTGGCAAGCGCTACGTGCCGATGATCACCACCCTGTTCTTCACGATCTTCATTTTCAACCTGTGCGGCATCATTCCAGGTATGAACATGGCGGCCAACGCCACGGTGGTCATGCCGCTCGTGTTCGCTGTCTGGACACTGATCCAGTACTGGATCGCCGCCATCCGCTCGCAGGGCCTCGGCCACTATCTGCGCCACGAGCTGTTCACCCCCGGTGTGCCGTGGCCGGTCTATTTCCTGCTGGCTCCGATCAACCTGCTTGAGCTGTTGATCATCCGCCCGGCCTCCCTGACCATCCGTCTGTTCGCCAACATGGTTTCCGGCCACCTTATGGTCGCCACCTGCCTGGCGTTCGCACAGTTCTGGATGGTTGACGCGGTCAACAAGCTGCAGGGCATCCCGGTGGGTGCGCTGTGGTTCGCCGGTGGTTTCGCCATGACCTGCTTCGAGGCGTTCGTCGCCTTCCTGCAAGCCTACGTCTTCGCGATTCTTTCCACCGTGTACATCAACCTGAGCTTCCCGGAAGAGTGACGGGCGACTAACCCGCCGCTTCCGGTCCCCGGTCTGGGAAAATCGCAGACCGACCAAACCCCAAGATTTATAACGTCGCCAAGTACGTTAGAAAGGAAACACAATGGATATCATCACCCTCGCAGAGGTCGCCGGCAACCTGTCCGTCATCGGTTACGGTATCGGTACTCTTGGCCCTGGCATTGGTCTGGGCATCCTCTTCGGCAAGGCCATGGAATCCACCGCTCGTCAGCCTGAGATGTCCGGCAAGATCCAGACCATCATGTTCATCGGCCTGGCTCTGGTCGAGGTGCTGGCACTGATCGGCTTCGTCGCCGCCCTGATCATCTGATCTGCGCAGATCAACAGACGAAAACCGATTATGTCCATCACTGAAAGGAGGGCTTGATGACACAAGCAGCAAGCGGGATTGACCTGTTCATTCCTGAGGTTTATGACATCGTATGGTCGCTGATCATTCTTGTCATCGTTGCGGTGTTCTTCTACAAGTTCTTCATGCCGAAGTTCAATGCGATCTTCGACGAGCGCGCCGCCAAGATTCAGGGCAACATCGCCAAGGCGGAGCAGGCTAGGAAGGACGCCGACGAGGCCAAGGCCAAGTATGAGGCCCAGCTGAGCACCGCCCGTGTGGACGCCGCCAAGATTCGCGACGACGCCCGTGCGGAAGCGTCCCACATCATCGCCGACGCTCGTTCCCGCGCCGAGTCCGATGCGGCCCAGATCACCGCATCCGCACAGCGCTCGATCGAATCCCAGCACCAGCAGGCCATCGTCTCGCTCAAGGGCGAGGTCGGCGCACTTGCCACCGCCCTGGCCGGCAAGATCCTCGGTGCCAAGCTGGAAGACAACGACGTGCAGTCCTCGATGATCGATTCGATGATCGACGACCTGGGCGCCAAGAAGTGACCGTGACCATCCGTAACCAGAAAGGGAGGTGACCATGCGAGGAGAGGCATCACGTATTGCAGACCGCGAGTCGCGTGATTCGCTGGCCCCGAAACTGCGCGACACCCGTGAGGACGCGTGGCGGATCGGCAACGAACTGTTCACGATCACCAAGGTGCTCGATGACAGCATTCAGCTGGAGCGCGCACTGACCGACCCGTCCCGCCCGGTTGCCGACAAGGTGGCCGTCCTGAAGGAACTGCTCGGTGACAACGCGCATCCGATGACCATGGAGATCATGACTGACTTGGTCTCCCGCCGTTGGAGCCGTGCGCGCGACATCGCCAACGCAGTGGAAGACTTCGGCGTGGACGCCATGATGTACTACGCGGACGCCACTGACGCCACGCTGCAGGTATCCATCGAGCTGTCCGAGCTGCATTCCGCACTGCTGAACCTGCCGGTCGTACGCGCCAAGCTGTACGACTACCAGGCCACCAGCGAGGCCCGTGTGAAGCTGTTCCGCGAGGTGTTCTCTGGCAAGACCCTGAACAAGGTCACCATGAGGCTCGCCGAACACGCCACTTGCAACCTGCGCCGCCGCCGCTACTTGGAGACCATCCAGTGGCTGATCAACAAGTTCTCCCGCCACATGGGCGAGTCGATGGTCACCGTGACCACCGCCACCCCGCTGAAGAAGGAGCAGATCAAGCGACTGGTCGAGGTCTACTCCGCCAAGGTGGGCCGTCAGGTGCACATCAACTCGGTGGTCGACCCGACCGTGCTGGGTGGCATGCGCATCCAGGTGGGCGACGAAGTCACGGACAACACCGTGGTCGCACAGCTGCAGAACTTGCATCGCAAGGTGCAGACGGAGGCGACTCCGGCCTGACCGGCCGAGCCAATCCGTCCAACACCACACACAAGCAAAGACTTGACTGAACAATAACCAATAGAAGGAGTGATCATGGCAGAACTGACCATCGATCCCGCCTCGATTCGCAAGGCCCTCGACGACTTCGTGTCGTCGTACAAGCCGAGCGACACCCCCACCCAGGAAGTGGGCTATGTCGCCACGGCCGGTGACGGCATTGCACACGTGACGGGATTGCCTGGTTGCATGGCCAATGAGCTGCTGACGTTCGAAGACGGCACGCTCGGCCTGGCGTTCAACCTTGACGCCCGTGAGATCGGCGTGGTGATCCTCGGCGATTTCGCTGGAATTGAGGAAGGCCAGGAAGTGCGACGCACCGGCGAAGTGCTTTCCGTGCCCGTCGGCGACGGCTATCTCGGCCGCGTCGTGGACCCGCTGGGCAAGCCGCTCGACGGCCTCGGCGAGATCCAGGGCATTGAGGGTCGTCGTATCCTCGAAGCCCAGGCCCCCGACGTGATGCACCGCCACCCGGTCGACGAGCCGCTGTCCACCGGCCTCAAGGCCATCGACGCGATGACCCCGATCGGCCGCGGCCAGCGCCAGCTCATCATCGGCGACCGCCAGACCGGTAAGACCGCCATCGCGATCGATACCATCATCAACCAGAAGGCCAACTGGGAATCCGGCGACCCGAAGAAGCAGGTCCGCTGCATCTACGTGGCCATCGGCCAGAAGGGCTCCACCATCGCCTCGGTGAAGCAGAGCCTGGAAGACGCCGGCGCCATGGAGTACACCACCATCGTGGCCTCCCCGGCAGCCGATTCCGCTGGCTTCAAGTACATCGCCCCGTACACCGGCTCGGCCATCGGCCAGCACTGGATGTACAACGGCAAGCATGTGCTCATCGTCTTCGATGACTTGTCCAAGCAGGCAGAGGCCTATCGTTCGATTTCCCTGCTGCTGCGCCGCCCGCCGGGGCGTGAAGCCTACCCGGGTGATGTGTTCTACCTGCACTCCCGCCTGCTCGAACGTTGCGCCAAGGTCTCCGATGACCTGGGCGGCGGTTCGATGACGGGTCTGCCGATCGTCGAGACCAAGGCGAACGATGTGTCCGCCTACATCCCGACCAACGTGATCTCCATCACTGACGGCCAGATCTTCCTGCAGTCCGATCTGTTCAACGCCAACCAGCGCCCCGCCGTGGACGTCGGTATCTCCGTCTCTCGAGTCGGTGGCGCCGCACAGACCAAGGCTCTGAAGAAGGTCTCCGGTACGCTGAAGATCTCCCTGGCACAGTACCGTTCGCTGGAATCCTTCGCCATGTTCGCCTCCGATCTGGATGCGGCTTCCAAGGCCCAGTTGACCCGTGGTGCCCACCTGACCGAGCTGTTGAAGCAGCCGCAGTTCCACCCGTACTCGCCGGAACAGGAAGTCGTGTCCGTATGGACCGGCACCCACGGCAAGCTCGACGACCTCGACCTGAAGGACGTCCTTCCGTTCGAGCAGGGACTGCTGGACTACATCGACCACAACACCGATATCCTCAAGACCATTCGCGAGACCGAGGAATTCACCGCCGACACCGAGGCTGCCCTCGATAAGGCCGTGGACGAGTTCCGTTCGACGTTCGTCTCTTCCGCCGGCAAGCCGCTGGTCGAGAAGAAGCCGGACGTTGACAAGGCCGCGCCGGTCGATCAGGAAAAGATCGTGGCGGGAGAAAAGTAAGCCATGGGCTCGCAACTCGCATTGAAATCACGCATCCGCTCCACCGAGTCGTTGGCGAAGATCTTCAACGCTCAGGAGATGATCGCGTCTTCGCATATCGCCAAGGCCCGTGATGTGGCCCTGAACGCGAAGCCGTACACCGATGCGATTTTCGATGCCGTGCAAGCGTTGGTGGCCCACACCCATATCACGCATCCGATCGCGGTGAAGGACGAGAAGAACCCGCGCGTGGCTGTTCTCGCCCTCACCTCGGATCGTGGTATGGCCGGCCCGTACACCTCTTCGATTATCCGTGAAACGGAGTCGCTGCTGTCCCGCCTCGATGCGGCAGGCAAGCAGCCGGAGCTGTTCGTGTACGGGCGTCGCGGTTCGACGTACTACAAGTACCGTAATCGTGACATCGCGGCGACGTGGGAAGGCGACACCGACCAGCCCGGCGTGGAAATTGCTGAAACGATCTCCAACACCTTGATGGACGCCTACATGAAGCCGGCTGAGAAGGGTGGAGTTTCCGAACTCTACATCGTCTACACCGAGTTCATCAACATGGTGGTGCAGAAGGTGCGCGTGCTGCGCATGCTGCCGGTCGAAATCGTGAAAAACGAGACCAAGGTGCCCGATCCTGATGAAGAGGCACCGGCTACTGCGGATGTCGCTCCGCTGTACACTTTCGAGCCCAGCCTCGAAAAGGTACTGGATGCGATTCTGCCGAAGTACATTCAGTCCCGTATCCACGAGTGCCTGCTGACCGCGGCCGCGTCGGAAACCGCAAGCCGCCAGAACGCCATGCACACGGCAACCGACAACGCACGAAACCTGATCGACGACCTTACGCGCAAGCTCAACGCTTCCCGCCAGGCCTCGATCACCCAGGAACTTACCGAAATCATCGGCAGCGCTGACGCGCTGACCAAGAAGGAAGAGTAGGAACGCATATGGCTGACAACCAGACCACTGCGGCCGAGCCTACCAACGGTCGCGTCACCCGCGTCCAGGGCTCGGTTATCGACGTTGAATTCCCGGTGGGTCATCTGCCCGACATCTACAACGCCCTGAAAGTAACGATCGTCAACACCAGCGCCAAGGAAGAAGGCGAGGCGAAGGAGACCGAGATCACCCTCGAGGTCGAACAGCACCTCGGTGATTCCACGGTCCGTTGCGTCGCTCTGAAGCCCACCGACGGCCTGGTTCGTGGTGCCTCCGTCTCCGACACCGGCGCCCCGATCTCCGTGCCGGTCGGCGACGTGACCAAGGGCCACGTCTTCGACGTGTCCGGTAACATCCTCAACAAGAAGCCGGATGAGACCATCACCGTCTCCGAGCGTTGGCCTATCCACCGCAACCCGCCGGCCTTCGATCAGCTGGAGTCCAAGACCCAGATGTTCGAAACGGGCATCAAGGTCATCGATCTGCTGACCCCGTACGTGCAGGGCGGCAAGATCGGTCTGTTCGGTGGTGCAGGTGTGGGCAAGACCGTGCTGATTCAGGAAATGATTCAGCGCGTGGCCCAGAACCACGGTGGTGTGTCCGTGTTCGCTGGCGTCGGCGAGCGTACCCGTGAGGGCAACGATCTGATCGGCGAAATGGCCGAGGCCGGCGTGCTTGAGAAGACCGCACTGGTCTTCGGCCAGATGGATGAGCAGCCGGGTACCCGTCTGCGTGTCCCGCTGACCGCACTGACCATGGCAGAGTACTTCCGTGACGTGCAGAACCAGGACGTGCTGCTGTTCATCGACAACATCTTCCGCTTCACCCAGGCCGGTTCCGAGGTGTCCACCCTGCTGGGTCGTATGCCTTCCGCCGTGGGGTACCAGCCGAACCTGGCCGATGAGATGGGTTCCCTCCAGGAGCGCATCACCTCGACCCGTGGTCACTCGATCACCTCGTTGCAGGCCATTTACGTGCCGGCCGATGATTACACCGACCCGGCCCCGGCCACGACCTTCGCCCACTTGGATGCAACCACCGAGCTTTCTCGTGACATTGCCTCCAAGGGTATCTACCCGGCTGTGGACCCGCTGAGCTCCACCTCGCGAATCCTCGATCCGCGTTACGTGGGCCAGGCTCACTACGACTGCGCCAACCGCGTCAAGGCGATTCTGCAGCGTAACAAGGAGCTGCAGGACATCATCGCCCTGATCGGTATCGACGAGCTCGGCGAAGAGGACAAGACCACCGTGAACCGTGCTCGTAAGATCGAGCAGTTCCTCGGCCAGAACTTCTATGTGGCTGAGAAGTTCACCGGTCGCCCCGGCTCCTACGTGCCGGCCGACGAGACCATCGAAGCCTTCACCCGCATCTGCGACGGCGTGTACGACGACGTCCCGGAGCAGGCGTTCTCCGGCATCGGCGGCATCGACGACCTCGAAGAGAAGTGGCACAACATGCAGAAGGAACTGGGTGCGTGATGGCTGCGGAAAAAACCACGATGAAGGTCAACATCGTCGCCGCTGACCACCCTGTGTGGCACGGCGAGGCGACGAGCGTGACCATTCCCGCCTCTGAGGGCGGCATGGGCATCCTGCCCGACCATGAGCCTGTGCTCACGGTGATCAAGCAGGGTACGCTCACCGTGGTTGAGCCCGATGGCGATCGCCACATGTTCGAGGTGACCGACGGATTCATTTCCTTCGACTCGAACAAACTCACCGTGGCGGTCGAGCGCGGCCACGACGTCCAGTACTCCGGCACCGCCGAGTGACCTGAACCAACTCCTTAAGGGGCTCTCTGGTTTTCCAGAGAGCCCCTTTTGCTATGTATGCCATGTGTTGCGCTACAGTGGTGGCCTATGCGAGTTATTGTTGCCGACTGTTCGGCCGAGTATTCGGGCCGCCTCAACGCCTCACTGCCCCTGGCCAAGCGCGTATTGCTGATCAAGGCCGATTCCAGCCTGTTGATTTTCTCCGAATTGGGCTCCTACAAGCCGCTGAACTGGATGACCGCGCCCTGCACGATTCGTGAGATCGACCCAGCCGCCAAATCCGCGCAACATTCCCGGGAAAGTGTCGCTGGTGGGGCTGTGGATGGTGATTCTGCGACGCATTCCCCGGAAAGTGTCGCCGCTGGTGAGCCGGAAAAGGTGCTACGTGTCAGCGCCGACAAGGGTTCGGACATTCTTGAAGTGACGCTGCAGCATATCTATTCCGACCAAACCTATGATCTGGGCGAAGATCCGGGTCTCATCAAGGATGGCGTGGAAGACCATCTGCAGCGCTATCTGGCCGAGCAAATCGAGCGTATCGGCAAGGGAGCCAAGCTGGTGCGTCGCGAATACCCGACCGCCATTGGCCCAGTGGATATTATGGCCGTGAATGCCGAGGGCGAGCATGTGGCTGTGGAAATCAAACGTCACGGCGGCATTGATGGCGTCGAGCAGCTGACTCGCTACTGCGAACTGCTCAATCGAGATCCGCTGCTGGCCCCGGTGCACGGCATCTTCGCCGCACAAACCATCACGCCGCAAGCCCAGGTCTTGGCCAAAGACCGCGGCTTCACCTGCCTCATCCTCGATTACGACGATATGAAAGGCACCGAGGACGACAGTCTCAGGCTGTTCTAGATATAGCAGGGGCTCCCTCATCAGAGGGAGCCCCTGCTATATCTTTTAGTACGCGGCGAGAATATCGATTACGAAGACCAACGTGGAGTTGGCGGGAATCGGACCTTGCTCCTTATCTCCATAGGCCTGATCCGGCGGAATCACCAGCAGAACCTGAGAGCCGACGGTCTGGCCGACCAGACCCTTCTGCCAGCCCTCGATAACCTGATGCTGGCTGCTGGAATCGCTGAACAGATCGGCGTCGATTGTGGAATCGCGATCCCAGGACGAATCGAACTGCTTGCCATTCGTAAGCCAACCGGTGTACTTGACCACCACGGTGTTCTTGTCGGTCAGCTTGGCGCCGTTACCCTTGATCAGCGTCTGCGAGATCAGCGAATCAACCGAACCCTGACCGTTCATGTCGATGGACGGCTCGCCGTTTTTGGCTCGCGTCACCTTCGGCAGATTGGCCGGCACATCCTTGACTTCCTCGCCAGTGGCCTTCTCCAAGTCCTTGGACTTGGACACAAACGTCATCGCCAGAATGTAAGAGTACCCGGACGAATCCTGAGCGTTGACGCCAAAGCCAATCGTGGTGTTGATCTTGGCACCCTTGATCTGGTTGTAGTAGGTCGAGGAGAGGGTCTTGGAATCCACCTTCAGCGAGCAATCCGGCGTGTTCTTGGTCCAGGTGTCCATGAGCTCGGTTCCGTCTTTAACGTTGAGCGCGATGCCTTGGGCGCAGACGCGGTCGCCCTCCTCGATCACGTCGCCATCGCCCTTCTGCAGCACCACATAAGAGCCGTCGGACACGGTCATCGGCGTATTAAAGGAGATGGTCGGCTTCTCGCCGAGCTTGCCCTTGGCGGTCACGCCGGCAATTTGGCCCTTCTTGTCAGAAGAGTCGGAAGATGAAGAGGAATCGGAAGAAGAGGATTTCGAGTCCGAGCTCGAACTGGAGCAGGCAGCCAGCGACACGCACATCGCCAGCGAGCAGGCAAGGGCAACGGCCTTGCCGAGGGGAGATAACATAGACTTAACAGACTTACGCATGACACATCACCCTACTGGTAAACCTTGATTTTCTGCGCTCCTAGGTAATAAACAGGTGAAGATTGTAGAATGGTTGAGTTATGAGTGCTGAAGAACAGACTACAAGACCGGATAAGGGCGCCAAGCGTCCATCCCGTCATGCCAAAATCATGCGTGGAGTGGTGACGCCTATCTTCGGACTATTGGCCGTGGCGGCTGTGGTGTTGGGGTACATGAATGCCACGATGTGGAAGCCCTCCACTGAAATCACCGCTTCCGCAACCATGAGCGGCTCCCGGTATGTCGTCACTGATCCGAATGTGCTGACCTTGTTGGATCAGAATGCCACGATAACCGTGGACTCGGGATCCTCTCAGGACGAGGCGTGCGTGGCGTTGGGTTCGTCCAAGGATGTTGCCGGATGGGTCGCGTCCGAGAAGTCCTATACCCGCATCACCGGATTGGCATCATGGAGCGAGCTGAGCACCCAGAAGGGAAGCAGCACGAGTCAGGGAGCGCCTACCAGTGCCGATGACGCGGTGTCGTTCAAGGATTCCGATATGTGGACTGCCGTGAAATGCGGCACTGGGTCCGTTTCGCTGAAGAGCAAGAAGACCGGCGCCTCGACGGTAGCCATTGTGGATTTGGGCGAAAATGTCACCAACGCCAAGGTGCAGCTGCACTGGGTGCGCTCCGAAGTGCCGGACTTTGCGATGCCGTTCTATCTGTCCGGCGGATTGCTGGCCGTGCTGGCCGTACTGTGCGCCTCCGTGTTCGCCATGCCGCCGCATAAGCGCCGCAAGCGCATGGTGGAAGGCATGGCAAGCGCCGTAATCGAGGAAGAGGCACCCGCCAGCATCGCAGTGTCCGGGAAGCCGGATGGTGCAAGTCGACGTAATCGTCGCCGTCACGCCACACATCGGCGTTCGGGCCGTGCGTCCTCGCAATCCTCGCAATCTGAAGCCACCGAAACACCGGTTATCATCGACCCAAGTTCGCGTAACCTGGTCGCCGACCAGCAGACCGGTGCCGAAAGCGGCGCTGAGCCCGGCCTCAGCGCCGGCGATAACGAATCGACTTCGGTAATCACCCCTGACGAACTGCAGGCCTACTTCTCCCGCTTGGCCCAAGAGGTCAATACCGGAGACGACTCGGCCGATGACGGACAGGAGGAAAGCTGATGAACAAGCGATGGAACAAACTGTGTGTGTCCGCCCTCGCCTGCATGGCGTTGGTCGTGCCGTTGACCGCCTGTGAAGGCCAACTGCCGACGCCGGCTGCTGATACCTCCACCAAGGTTGCGCCGGATTTGACCGAGGCGCAGGAGAAGAAGATTCGTCTGAAGATTCTCAAGACGATCGATGAAGCCGATCAGGCCAAGAATCCCGATGGGTATGCGACCGTTATGGGCGGGCCCCAGCTGGACATTCGCATCAGCCAGACCACGATCAATCAGCGTGGCGGCGGTATGTCCGAATATGCGACCATTCCCAAGGACATCGCCCAGACGGTGATTCCTACGGACGACGGATGGCCTCGCTCGGTGTTCACCATCACGACCACCACCGAAGATCAGCAGTCCAAGCGTTTGCTGGTCTTCGATCAGGAATCCGCCCAGCAGAATTACAAGCTGATGGCTATGGCTCGACTGTTTGAGGGCGCCAAGCTGCCGAAGTTCGAGATTCCGACTATTGGCTCGCAGATGGGCACCGCAAAGGATGAGAAGCTGGTGGCCGCTCCCGCCGATGCCTTGGCCCAATACGCCGATGTGCTGCAGAACGGCTCCAAGAGCCAATACGCTTCCAAGTTCGCAGACGATTTGCTGCGCCAGGAACTGGCCAATACCACGGCCAAGGTGCAGGAAGGTATGCAACGCAACAACGGTACGCAGGAGCAAAAATTCACCGCTGTGCCTGAACAGATGTGGGTGATGCGTGCTGCAGACGGTGCCGGTGATCTGGTGGTTGGCCGTATTAACGGCGAATGGACTCGCAAGGCAGGGGATGGCCGCGAATCGCGGCCGGCTTCCGACGACGAGAAGGCGCTGTTCAATAGCGACAAGTACACCAGCACCATGAAGGTCACGTATGTGAACGTGGTGGCCTTGTACATTCCGTTGGCAAGTTCCGGTGAGCAAATCACCGCAGTGGGCGCCGACCGTCAGCCGGTAAAGGTCGAAGCGCTGTAATTGTTGCCGCCACCCACCGCGCGGTTAACGCCCCCACCACGATGTGATTCGTCCACCACGATGTCGATAAAACTTTACCTTTCGCATAATGGTGCCGTTTGGGGTCACATCGTGGTGGGCGTTTTGCTACGTGGTGGGAATTCCACCGCGTAGTGGAAGAATCCCTACGTGGTGGGAATCGGCATTACAATCAATGTCAGCAAATGTGATTGTTGTTGTACGCGAATCGCGTGGAATCGGGAGGCATTATGGCAGAGCAGCAGTTCAATCCGGGAGTCTCATTGGCGGGCGCCGTCGATTTGGAGGCGCTGAAGCATCAGGTCAAGGCCGAGCCCGGACAAGCGGGCGGCGCGCCTGCCGCTGGTGGGTACGTGATCGACACCACCGAAAACACCTTCCAGGCAATGGTGCAGACTTCTGCGACCTTCCCGATCCTGCTGCTTCTGTGGGTGCCGACCGATGACCGCCTGTTCCCGATGGCCCGTGCACTGGGCGACGCGGTGAACGCCCTGAACGGCCAGATTCAGCTCTCCCGTATCGATATCTCGTCCAATCCCTCGATTGCCCAAGCGCTGCAGGTGCAGGGCGTGCCCGCACTGTTCGCGTTGATTGCCGGCCGTCCGATGCCGCTGTTGCAGGGCCTTCCGGGTGACGACGAGCTCAAGCAACTTACTGACGAGGTGATTCCGAAGATTATTGAGGCCGCCGCGCAGTCTGGTGTGAACGGTACCGCGCCGTACTCGGGTGATCCTGATTCCGATGCCGCCAAGAGCGCTGGTGCCACCGGTGCCGTCGCGGGTGCTGAGCAGGTGCCGCCGGAGCATGCCGAAGCCCATCGTTTGGCCGAGGAGGGCGATTACGCCGGTGCCGCCGCCGAATACGAGCGCGTGCTCGGATCCGACCCGTCCGATGCACTGGCCGCCCGCGAACGTGCGAAGGCGCTGTTGCTGGCCCGCTCCGGGGCCGCTGATGTACGTGACGTACGTGCCGCTGCCGCCGCAGCGCCGGACGATGTGGAAGCGCAGTTGGCCGTGGCTGATATCGACATGATTGGTGGCCAGATTCAAGACGCTTTCGACCGTTTGCTGGACTTTTTGGCCGCCGGGCACAAGGCCGATATCGAGCAGGTTCGCAAGCGTCTGCTCGAATACTTCGCCATCCCCGAACCCACCGACCCGCGTCTGACCCGCGCCCGTCGTCGCCTAGCCACCCTCATGTACTAAGTGGTTTTGGCTCCCCTCTTTGAGAGGGGCTGTCGTCGTAGATGACTGAGGGGAGCTCACGAGCGTACTCGATTGCTCCCCCCTAAACCATCCGATTCTTCCCGAAATACTGCTGGAACCTTGGCCCCTCCAGCGCCAGCTCCTCCTCGAAATCATCCGCCCACTTACAGAACGGACGGTTGGCGAGACCATCGTTATTGAATCGCGCCTGATCGGTGATTTCGGTGATGCAGAATTTCGGAATCGTCAGATTGGTAACCGGCCCGGATCGTTCGGCCTCGGCTACGATGAGCGGCGCATTCGGCCCGCCGAACACATCCACGCTCCAGCCGTCTTCCTCAATCCACACGGAATACCGGTTCTTGATGATTACCGAGCCGCCGCGCTTGATGAGTTCGGCGGCGATGCGCGTGTCGATTTCGCGCTCGACTTCGTAGCGCGTGCCGCCCACGGACGGACCTTTGACGGTGACATATGCTTCCGAGAACCGGTCGCGGTATTCGTCCAGCACGGCCACCGGATTTACGTCGGGCGTCATGTCGACGTGAACCTTGTGCGAGACCAGCCGCACGCGCAAGGCGTAATTGTCGGCATGCACGTAGTAGCTCTGAATGATGAGGGTCGGGGCGTCGCCGTCGTCGTATTCCGCCGGCAGTTCGCGGCAGAAGAAGCGGCGTTCGTATTCGAAGTCATCTGTAGGTTCCGACATAACCTCATTGTAGAGCCGATGATGGCGATTTTCTCGTTATTTTGGCGACGTATGTGCCTCATGCAGCGTGATGTGGTGTACAGTAAAGAAGTTGCTCGGGTTTGTAGCTCAGTGGATAGAGCGTCTGTCTCCGGAACAGAAGGTCGTGGGTTCGATCCCCATCAAGCCCACCAGCATGGCTTTCGGCTAACCGCCGGAAGCCTTTTGCATATTCGGCGCGTGCAAGGCTGGTGCTGGTGTCGGCAATGGCAAGGCCGGTGATGCCGGCTCGCTTGGGTCGTGGAAAAACCGTCCGGTTTGGCGAGAACGGTAGCCGAATCGTCTGGAATCGTCTGGAATCGTCTGGAATAGCAAGGAATAGTCTGTTGATGGCCGTATGCCGGGCATCATGCGCGCTAAACGCGACTTTGCTCAGTAGACTGCTACGTAATCGGCATTGCCAATCGTTGCTGATCGTGCGATTGGTCGTAGCCGGTGGTGATGTGTACCGGCGCCGGCCGCAGCAGGTGGGCGCCCCCAAGATGAGAAGGAGCACAATATGAGCGAAAAGATGGAAGCCGTAGCCACTTCCGAGGCGCCGGCCGCGCTGGGCGCATACAGCCAGGCGGTGAAGGCCAATGGCTTCGTGTTCGTATCCGGCCAGCTGGGCATTGATCCGGCCACCGGCGAACTGGCGGGCGAGACCGCTGGAGAGCAGGCTGCACAGGCGCTGAAGAATATTAAGCACATTCTCGACACTGCCGGTACCGGCATTGAGCATGTGTGCCGTGCCACCATCTACCTGAAGAACGTCGAGGACTTCAAGGAAGTGGACGCACGTTACGCTGAGGTGTTCATCGGCTCCGTCAAGCCCGCCCGCGTGGCCTTTGGCAACAACATGATTCCCAAGGGTGCGCTCGTGGAGATCGACGCCATCGCGGTGGAGTGATTCGAACGTTTCCCCGGCGGCCCGTCTGCGCGCATGGTGTGTGCAGACGGGCTGCCGCGTATTGTGCGACGCATTCCGGGGAATGTTTCGCTGGGCGGGGGTGCGAGGTGTGGTTCCGCGGCACGTTCCCGGGAATGTTGCGCTGGAATCGTTGGGCGGTGGTCCGTGCCACAATAGAGACCATGGCATCCAAAGGAAAACCGTCGCCGCGTTCGGCCGTAAGCCCGCTGAGTGATGAGCAGGTCAAGCGTCTGGCCGCCCGCCACACGCTTGTGGACTCGACACAGTATTACCCGACCGGCCCCCGCACGCCCAATCAGCCGGAAATCAACGCCCAGAATCCCAAGGCCACCAAACGACTGCTGGGAGGGGTGTCCATTGTGTTCCGCGCCAGCTGCAAGACCAAGGCCTGGGGCTTGGAACAGGTGCCGGAAACCGGACCGTTCATCACCGCCGCCAGTCATGTCACCATGTTTGATGTGTTCGTGCCAATGATGAGCCTGTTCCACATGGGCCGCCGCCCCCGTTACATGGCCAAGGCCGAGATGGCGAAGTGGCCATTGATCGGCAAGTGGTTCCAGTTGGTCGGCATGCAGCCGGTGCAGCGTCATTCGGGCAAGGCCAAGCAGATCGAAGAGACCTCGATTGATATTCTGACGTCCGGCCGCCCGCTGACGGTCTGGCCGGAAGGCACCGTGACCCGCGACCCGAAAAAGTGGGTGATGAGCATTAAGGAGGGCGTGGGATATATCGCCCTTGAATCCTCGCGCAGACTGGGGCATCAGGTGCCGCTGTACCCGGCGGTGACGTGGGGTGCCGCCTCCATCAACCACTGGTGGCCATGGCCGCGCAAAAACGTGGTGATGTGCTATGACCATGCGCTCGATTACTCCGATCTGCTTGCCGACATGGACTCATGGGGTGAAGAGCCGCCTGCCGAGGCCGTGAACGAGCTGATGTGGCGCGTGCTCAAACGCATGAACACAGTACTGGAGGAAATTCGTGGCGAGCAGTTCCCCGCTGAAGGCTACTGGGACTACCGCAGTATGAGTCGTAAGCCTTGGCCTGAAGCCGGCGGCCCGTTCCCGGCTGAGAAGTAGCCGCACCGGTTCCCGTACGGGGAGCCTAGGCGAGTAGCATGGCACAAGATTGTGCCGATGAAGTTGCGCGACAAGCGAAGGTAGGAATTTGATATGGGTAAAAATATAACGGTTCTCGGTGCAGGAGCATGGGGTACTGCTTTCGGCCAAGTGCTGGCGGACGCAGGCAACACGGTGACCATGTGGGCCAAGGAGCAGCAGATTGTCGAGGGTATTCGCGATCACCACCACAACGCCGTGCGCCTGCCGTCCGTCGAAAAGTTGCCGGACAACATGACCGCCACTGGGGATCGCGCCGAAGCCGTCAAGAACGCGGACATCGTAGTCGTGGCCATCGCCGCGCAGTTCGCGCGAGTGGCACTCGTCGAATTCAAGGGACTGATTCCCGATCACGCCATCGTCGTCAGCCTGATGAAGGGCATCGAGCGTGGCACCAACAAGCGTATGGACGAAGTCGTCCGCGAATCCCTTGACTTGCCGGCCGACCGGTTCGCCGCCATTTCCGGACCGAACCTGTCCAAGGAAATCGCCGATCGTCATCCCGCCGCCACCGTGGTGGCTTGCACGAACCTCGATAATGCCACGAAGGTGGCCGAGGCATGCACCACCTCCTATTTCAAGCCGTTCGTGACCACCGACGTCATCGGCCTGGAAATGTGCGGCAGCCTGAAGAACGTGACCGCGCTGGCCGTGGGCATGGCCCGTGGTGCCGGCTACGGTGAGAACACCGCAGCCATGATCGAAACTCGTGGACTGGCCGAACTGACCGCGCTGGGCGTAGCCGCTGGCGCCGATCCCAAGACCTTCTTCGGCTTGGCCGGTGTGGGCGATCTCATCGCCACCTGTGGCTCTTCGCTGTCTCGTAACTATACGTTCGGCGCGAATCTCGGCAAGGGATTGACGGTCGAAGAGGCCACCAAGGTCAGCAACGGTGTGGCCGAAGGCGTGCCCACCACGGATGCGGTGGTGGCTCTTGGCGATCAGCTTGATGTGCCGACCCCGTTGGCGTATCAGATGAGCCGCGTGCTGAACGAAGGCATTTCCTGCTCGGAGATGCTTGCCGGACTGTTCGGTCACGAGGTTACCGGCGAATAACGAGAGAAGCGACGTATACGTGGCGTATACGTTGTACGTGCAAAGTCGCGTGGCGTATACGTCGTTGACGTGCACGAGTAGACTGGTGTGCGTCTCTTGTGCGCGGCGTTCCGAGCGCGGTTCGGTCCGGTTGGCGGTGCAAAGCATAGGCTTGAAAACGGTTGTAGTTTCAACAAAAGGATGGTTATGGCCAAGAAGCGTGTTGTGGTGCTCTATGGTGGGCGTGCAGACGAGCATTCGATTTCCTGCATCTCCACTGCCGGTGTGCTGGGGGCCATGGACACTGAACGGTTCGAGCCGATTCCGGTCGGCATCACCAAGGACGGCAAGTGGATCATCAATGGCGAAGATCCGCGTGGCTGGAACTTGGACGGCGGCGAGCTGCCGACCGTAAAGATCACCCCGGAATCGCGCCCGGTGATGCTTGACCCCTCTCGCGGACAGGACGGTTTCTTCATCGGCGAGCCCAGCCACATCAATTCCGCCGATTCCGGCTTCGGCACCAGCTTCGTCAGCATGTCCGACCCGGAAATGCACCATGTGCTGACCTCCCTTGGCCATGTGGACGCGGTACTGCCGGTGCTGCACGGCCCCTATGGCGAGGATGGTACGGTTCAAGGCCTGCTGGAAATGATGGGTGTGCCGTACGTGGGGTGCGGAGTGTTTGCTTCCGCCGCCTGCATGGATAAGCATTACACCAAGGTGGTACTGGATGCCGCCGGCATTCCCACCGCGCCCGGTGTGACGGTCGATGCGCGCAACTTCACCGCCGCCGATGTGCTTGCCGAGATCGAGGACGCCGGTCTTACTTATCCGCTGTTTGTCAAGCCTTCGCGCGCAGGCTCCAGCTTCGGTGTGACCAAAGTCGAGAAAGCCGATGACCGCGAGACCCAGCAGGATCGTCTGGCCGCCGCCATCGCCACCGCCGGCGAGCACGACTGGAAGGTGCTCGTCGAACAGGGGATTGATGGTCGCGAAATCGAATGTGCCGTGCTGTGCCCGAAGGCCGGTGACGAGCCCGAGGCCAGCTGGCCCGGCGAAATCGTGCTCGATCATCAGAACGACGACCAGTTCTACGATTTCGACTCCAAGTACATGGATGCCTCCGCCAGCCACGTGGAAGTGCCTGCCAATCTGCCGGTCAGCGTGCTTGAGGACGTGCGTGACGTGGCCCGTCGCGCGTTCAAGGCCGTGGATGGTGCCGGCTTGAGCCGTGTGGACACCTTCGTGACGCCTGATGGCACGGTGATGGTCAACGAAATCAACACCATGCCCGGCTTCACGCCGATTTCCATGTATCCCAAGGCTTGGGATGCCACCGGAGTGAGCTACACCGAACTCATCACGCGATTGATTGAGGGCGTGCTGAGGTAAGTGTGGTGCGGAATCGGCCGCAGGCCGGTTCCGCTATTGACACATCGCCCATACCTGTCAGTAATTCATGCCAAGTTTTCCTAAGTTCAACAGGCGTACAGCAAATGGCGAACGCAATTCACTTGCGCGCCAGTGTCAGGACAGATTAGGCGCATAGTTTCTTTTCTTGGATTCACGGGCCGCGCGAATGCCGCGCATACCAAGCCCGACTCCCCAGACTGTCGTCTGGATGATGTTGAGAAAAGGAACATTATGAACAACCTGCGTAAGATCGCGGCCGGCTCCCTCGCCGCCGTGCTCGCGTTCTCGATGGCCGCCTGCGGCTCGAGCAACGCCTCCTCCGATGGCACCGGCGAAAGCACCGGCAAGGCCGTCACCGTGAACGAAAAGTCCGTCAAAGCCACCTCCCTCGCCGACTTCGGCACCATGGAAGACCTCGAGAAGGCCGCCAAGGAAGAGGGCGCGCTGAACGTCATCGCCCTTCCGCACGACTGGTCCAACTACGGCGAGGTCATCGAGAGCTTCAAGAAGAAGTACCCGGAGATCAAGGTCACCGAGCTCAACCCGAACGCCTCATCCAAGGAAGAGCTCGACGCCGCCAAGACCAACAAGGGCACCGACGCCGCCCCCGACGTCTTCGATGTCGGCCAGGCCATCGCCGCCACCTCCACCGACTACTTCGCCCCGTACAAGGTGCAGGCCTGGGACAAGATCCCGGACACCGCCAAGGACGCCGACGGCGCCTACTACGCCGACTACACCGGCATCATGTCCGTGGGCTGGAACGCCGACAAGTACGGCGACATCAGCTCCCTGGACGACCTGCTCGACCCGAAGTTCGCCGGCACCGTGGCCCTCAACGGCAAGCCCGCCGAGGCTGGCGCCGCCTTCAACGGCTACCTGATGGCCAACCAGCTCGCCGGTGGCGACATCAACAACCTGCAGCCCGGCCTTGACTACTTCAAGAAGCTCAAGGAAGCCGGCAACCTGACCACCGTCGACGTGACCAACGGCACCATCGACTCCGGCCAGACCGGCGTGGTCTTCGACTGGACCTACAACCAGGCCTCCTACAAGAAGGAGCTCAAGGACAAGGGCGTGAACTGGAAGTACAAGACCTTCCCGAAGGCCCAGGTCGTCAGCTACTACAACCAGGCCATCAACAAGGACGCGCCGCACCCGGCCGCCGCCCGCCTGTGGGAGGAGTACCTGTACACCGCCGACGCCCAGAACCTGTGGTTCAAGGGCGGCGCCAACCCGGTGCTGCTCGATTCCATGAAGGAAGACGGCACCGTCGACCAGGCCACTCTGAAGGACGCCATCACCATCGAAGGCGAGCCGGTCTCCTACACCAACGACGACTCCACCCGCATCACCGAGTGGCTCCAGAACAACTGGGACAAGACGATCGGCAACTGAGGCACAGACCGATGACCGCCGCAATCGCACCCATTGCATCGAACGGACCTGCTGCCGCCAAGGCTGCGGGTCCGTCCGCTACTCCCGCTTCTCCTCTCTCCTCGGCGATGGCCAAGCACCGCCAGGAGCTGGGCACGCTCGCCACCACGCTCCCGTTCTTCGCCTACACCGCCTGCTTCCTGCTCGCACCCACCGTCATCGTGATTGTCGGTGCATTCCAGGATCGCAGCGGCAACTTCACGCTCGCGAACTTCAATAAGATGTTCGAGGCCAACACCATCGCCGCATTCGGCACCTCGATTCTGGTGTCTTTAGCATCCTCTCTGATCGGCGCAGTGGTGGGCGCGCTCGCTTCCTACGCACTGGTCATTGGTGCCAAGCCGAACGGCCTGCTGCGTCGTATGGTCTCCGCCATCTTCTCCGTGCTTGCTCAGTTCGGCGGCGTGATGCTCGCGTTCGCGTTCATCGCCACCATCGGCATCAACGGTATCGGCACCATGCTTATCAAGACACTGACCGGCTACACCGTGAACCCGAACTGGCTCAGTTCGTTGCCGGGCCTGGTGACCATCTACTGCTACTTCCAGATTCCGCTGATGATCATCATCTTCCTGCCCGCGGTCGATTCGATCCGTCCACAGTGGCGCGAGGCATGCGAATCCCTCGGTGGCAACACGTTCCAGTACTGGACGCGCGTGGCCTGCCCGATTCTGGCACCCCGCTTCATCTCCGCGTTCCTGCTGCTGTTCGCCTCCGCGTTCTCCGCATACGCGACCGCCGCGGCCCTGTTCTCCCAGCGTTCGATTCTGGTGCCGCTTATGATCCAAGGTGCCATGCGCAACGAACTGGACCCCAACCAGCAGGGCTTTGCCCAGGTGCTGGCATTCGCAATGATCATCGTCGTGGCCATCGTCATGCTGTTGAGCCACGCCGTGGAAAAGAGGGCCGGACGTTGGCAATGACCGAAACTTCCGCAACCAAGCCGCCGCAGCTGCGCGCCGCTCGTGCGCGTAAACAGAGCATCATCAAATTCGTGATCCTGTTCGTCACCCTGGCGTTCCTGTTCGTGCCGCTGCTGGCCATGCTCATCTTCACCCTGCGTCACCCGCTGTCCGGCCGCTGGTCGGCCGCGCCGTGGATCGCGATTTTCACCGGCAACGGCGAGTCGCTGGGTGCCGACCTGACCGTGCTGTGGCAGGGCATCGGCACCTCGCTGGCCCTGAGCGCGGTCACCGTGGTGATCATGCTGGTGCTGCTGGTGCCCACCATGGTCATCGTGCATATTCGCTCCAAGGTTTTGGAGCGCGCGATCGAATGGGTGGCCACGCTGCCGCTGACCATCCCGGCCATCGTGCTGGTGGTGGGTTTGGGCCCGATCTACCGCTGGCTGTCCGCCGACGTGCTGAGCACCAACCCAATCTGGCTGTGCTTTGCCTACGTGATTCTCGTGATGCCGTTCGCCTTCCGCGCGATCGCCGTGGGGCTTAACTCCATCGACGTCAAGACGCTGGTCGAGGCATCCCGCTCGCTCGGTGCCTCCTGGCCCAAGGTGTTCTTCAAGGTGATCATCCCGAACCTATGGCAGTCGATTCTCTCGGCATCCTTTATCTCCATCGCCGTGGTGCTGGGCGAATACACCGTCGCCTCGCTGCTCGGCCGTATGAACCTGCAGGTCGCGCTCTACCAGCTCGGCCAGTCCAATTCTCAAATCTCCACCGCCATGTCGCTGCTGGCTCTGCTCTTCGGTGCGGTGCTCCTCGTTGCGCTCGACCTGATCTCCGACGCAATGCGCAAGTCAAGGGAAGGTAAGTAACCTGATGAACAGCAATTCGATTTTCACCCGTCGCCATGCCGGTGCCGATGCCGCGGCTTCTGTTTCGGCACCCGCCACCACGTCCGCTGCCGCCGAGGACGCCTTCAAGAACGATCCCACCGCCACCCTCGAAGGCGTGCGCGGCAAGGACGTGACCAAGGCCGCCAAGGCCCTGCTCAAAGACAGCGTCAAGCGCGGCGGCGGCTCCATCCAGATGCGCGACGTCGTCAAGATCTACCCCGGCTCCACCGTTCACGCGCTCGACGACTTCAACCTGGACATCAAGCCCGGCGAAATGGTCGTGCTGCTCGGCGGCTCCGGCTGCGGCAAGTCCACCGCGCTGCGCTCGCTCGCCGGCCTCGAAGACATCCAGGGCGGCCGCATCATGGTCGGCGGCCAAGACGTCACCGGCGTGCCGGTCAACAAGCGCGAGATGGCCATGGTGTTCCAGGCCTACTCGCTTTTCCCGCACATGACCGCCCTGGAGAACGTGGAATTCGGCCTCGAAGTGCGCGGCATGGGCAAGGCAGAACGCCGCAAGATCGCCATGGAACAGCTGGAGCTCGTGGGACTTGCCGATCAGGCCAAGAAGTACACGCAGCAGATGTCCGGCGGCCAGCAACAGCGCGTGGCCCTGGCCCGCGCGCTGGCCGTCAAGCCGCGCGTGCTACTGCTCGACGAGCCGCTCTCCGCCCTCGACGCCAAGGTGCGCGTCCAGCTGCGCGACCAGATTCGCCGCATCCAACTCACCACCGGCACCACCACCGTCTTCGTGACCCACGATCAGGAAGAGGCGCTGGCCGTGGCCGACCGCATCGGTGTGATGAACAAGGGCAAGATCGAGCAGATCGCCGCCCCGCAGAACCTGTACCAGCGCCCCGCCACCGAGTACGTGGCCACGTTCATTGGACTCACCAACCGCCTGCCCGGCGCATCCAATGGCGACGAGGCCGTGGTCTTCGGCCAGCGCGTGCCGCTGCTCGCCGGCTCCGCCAAGGGCGATTCCGTGGCCGTGCTCGTGCGCCCGGAGAACCTGACGCTGGCCTTGGCCGGCAGCAGCGATTCGCACGTCGGCGAACGCGCCCGCGTGGAGGTCATTCACTTCCTTGGCTCCTTGGTGCGCGTGGATACGGTCATCACCTCCGGCGAATACCAGCGCTGGAACAAGGGCGAACAGCTCAAGGCCACCGTGCAGCTGCCCGCCAGCGAGCTGCCGGCCGGTCTGGCGGTGGGCGATGACGTGATTGTCACCCCGCGTCCGGTCGCCGCGCTCGCCTGCTGAATGGCGTTGCGATGATCGTGCGGTTCTGTTCTGTTTTTGTGACTGTACGATCGTCGAATGGCTTATCGGCAATGATGTGTGTGGGACGGCGGCGATTTTTGGGCGATTATCGCGTGCCGTCCCACAGCAATCTTGCAGAGTAGGGGACTTTCTCGGCATTGGGAATGATTGACGTTGATCATTCCTTGCCCATTGATGATTTCCTCCCCCATTCCCAATGCAATCGAAACGCCGTGCCGTATTCTTGAAGAGTATTGCACGTGTGATCGGTCCGTTTGCGGCCAGTAACTATGGGGGATAAGTATGAGCGAACCAATGCCGCCGGCGCAGCAGCCGCAGGCACCTCAGCAATCGCAGCAGCCGCAACAATCTCCACGCGATTGGTGGTTCACGGCCCATCGCCGGTTTTCGACAATCGGCTCGGCGCTCGCCATTATGATGGTGTTCTGGATCGGACTGAATATTCTGGCCACTGAAGCACTACGAACGCTGCTTGGCACCGATGTGCCCGCTTGGGCTGTGCTGCTCGCCTCCTCCGGACCGCTGTATGTGGTGGCCATGCCGCTGAGTATGTTGGCCTTCACTCGCGTACCGGTTATTCGCACCCGGCAGTACCCCATGAAGGCGGGGGAGTTCATTCAGATTTTCGTCATGTGCATTCCGGTAATGTTCTTGGGCAATATGATTGGCAATATATTGTCTGCCGGAGCCACTGATGGTCAGGCCACCAATCGCATCAACGACGTGATTCTTGGCAGCGACTGGCGGGTGAACGCATTGTTCATAGGCCTGTTGGCACCGGTTTGCGAAGAATGGATTTTTCGCAAGGAGATTATCTCCCGCCTGCGCCGGTACGGAGAGAAGACCGCAATCATATTCTCCGCATTGGCATTCGCGCTATTCCATATGAACGTGTTCCAGTTCTTCTACGCCTTTGGCCTAGGACTGATGTTCGGATATGTATACACGCGCACCTCCCGACTGCGGTATTCGGTGGCTATGCACATGCTGATCAACCTGAACGGGTCAGTACTCGCCCCATTGGTGATACAACAGATCGATCCCCGCATCCTCGACGGCACGGTCAGCGAGGCCGAAATCATGCGTATGGCTGAAGCCGGCAACATGGGCGACATGGGCATCATGATGTTGTACGGCACAGTGATGTTGGGCCTCTGCATTGCCGGTATCGTACTGCTTATCACCAAGCGCAAGAGCTGGGAGTTCTATCTTGCGCCAGAGGAGTTGCCTGCGGGGCTTAAAATACGCACCGCCTATGCCAATCCCGGCGTTATCGCGTACCTACTGTTGACTGTGATGCTTACCGGTTGGATGCTGTTCGCATGACTGTCATAGCCGGACCCAGAGAGGCGAGCCGGGAGATATCACAGATTGCCTGACGAGCCGCCATCTTCAACAAGGTATTCGGTGCCCGAACCGGCGATGGCTCGCGCCGCCATATCTTTGATGGTGGAAGGCAGCACACCCTCGCGCGCGAACACAAGCACTTGGCCGGTCATGCCGTAAGGGGAGAAGCCGGTGAACTTGACCAATGGCGGCTGACCCTCCAGCGCCACGTCGGCGGTGGCTTTGGTTACGCGGTCGAGAATATCCTGACTGATCGCAGACGGGTCGCCGGAGGCCTTGGCCGTGAACTCAAGCGTGGCCATGCCTTCGCTGACCGGCGTGAGCTTGGTCAGGGCGGCCGTATTGAGTACCGAATTGGGGATGACCATCATGTCTCCGGAACGGGTGCGCACCACGGTCTGACGCCAGGTGATGTCGTGCACGGTGCCTGTGACGCCTTGAATGGTCACCAGATCGCCGGGTTGGATTACGCGGCCCAGCATCAGGCCGAAGCCGCCGATGATGTTGGCGATTGTATCCTTCAGACCCAGCGAGATCGCCACACCTCCAACACCAAGGGCGGTGATAAGTGTGGTCGGATTGATGCCGAATACGGGCTGCAGTACCATCGCTGCGCCGGTGACCCAGATGGTCACGCGCGTGAGGTTCACGAAAATCGAGGCGCTGGGAATCTGAGAATTGTCCAGAATCTTGCGCAACACGCGGCTGATGACGCGGTCGGCCACAAATACGATGGCCAATACAATGGTCAGCCAGATGAGTTTGCCGGCGTTCACCTGAAACCAGCGTGCGATGTCTTCTGCATATTCAGTCATACGCCTACTGTATCGGTCGTTTCTGGTGAAGTCGTGGAGACGGGGTGGCAGAAAGCGGAATCGGCCTACGGTCGATTCCGCTACTCCTGGCGTTCGCGGCAGGTCTGGCCGAGGCCGCGGGCCAGTCGAATCGGATCGAGAATCTCGTCCAACTGCTCGGCGGGCAGGTCGGTGCGTTCGCCGGCCACCTCGCGCACGGTACGGCCGGTATGTACGGCTTCGGCGGCGATGTCGGCCGCGTGCTCGTAGCCGATGTAGTGGTTGAGCGCGGCGGAAATCGACGGTGAGGACTGGGCGTATGAACGCCCCAGGTCAGCATTGATTTCGATGCCTTCCACGCAGTTGACGCGGAACGTCTCCATGGCGTGCGTCAGCAACGCCATGCCGGTCAGCAGCTCATGCACCATCACCGGGTCGAAGGCGTTCAGCTGCAACTGTCCCTCGGCCACAGCCCAGTTCACAGTCACGTCCATGCCGAAAATCGTGAAGCAGCACTGGTTGACGCATTCGGGGATCACAGGGTTCACTTTGGCCGGCATGATCGACGATCCGGCCTGGCGAGCCGGCACGTTGAGATCGTTGAAACCGCAGCGCGGCCCGGAATTGAGCAGTCGCAAATCGTCGGCGGCCTTCTTCAGGTGCACGGCGAGGCTCTTGATGGCAGCCGACGTGGCCACGTACGCGCCCATATCCGTCATGGCGGCCACCGGATCGGGCGCGGCGGTGACCGGCAGCCCGGTGATTTGCGCCAGATGCTTGATAGCGGACTTGCGGAATCGCAGATCCGCGCAAATGCCGGTACCGATGGCGGTGGCACCGAGGTTGAGCTGGGCCAGCAGCGGCACCACGCGATCGAATGCAGCCAAATCAGACTTCAACAGCGTGGCAAACGCATGAAATTCCTGACCATAGGTCATTGGTACGGCGTCCTGCAGCTGCGTGCGGCCAATCGTCACGTCATTGATATGTTTGTCGGCCAGATCGTGGAAGGCCTTGGCGAGTTTCTTGGTGGACTCGGCGAGCGGCCCGATCGCGTCGATAAGCGCGAGTTTGCAGGCGGCCGGGTAGGTGTCGTTCGTGGACTGCGACTTGTTGACGTCGTCGTTCGGATGGATGTATGTGTAATCGCCGCGCTGGCGGCCGGCGATTTCCAACGCACGGTTGGCGATCACCTCGTTCATGTTCATGTTCGACGAGGTGCCGGCACCGCCCTGCATCACATCGACCGGGAACTGATCGGCCAGTTTGCCGGCCTCAATTTCTAGGCAGGCGGCGCGAATGGCCTCGGCCTTGGCTGGGTCGATCAGGCCTAATTCCTCATTGGCGATGGCGCAGGCGCGCTTGACCGTGGCATAGGCGCGAATCAGCTCGGGATGTTGGCTATCGGTGATGCCGGAGACCGGGAAGTTGCCGATAGCGCGCTGGGTGTGAATACCCCAGTAGACGTTCGCCGGCACCTCCATCTGGCCGATGCAGTCATGTTCCAGACGGGTCTTGTTCGATGTTTCGCTCATGCTTCCATCTTCCTGTGCGTGGGTTGGAAACGCCAGCATGAGAGGCTGATTGCGCCTTGTGAGAAACCTCACGCGAGGTTCGTGCGGCGGAAACAATCCAGACTCGCTGGTTTTCGGTCAAGCGGTGTACCCGGGGAATCCTGCGGGGCCGTTCGACGATGAGATGGTGGATGGCGCGGCATGCGTGGCGGCGACCGGCATGCCGGGGGCGGTCGAATCCTGCGCATTGTGCACGAAGATGCGATTCCAGTAATTAAGCATGTCCTTTTGGCTCATGGCCAGGTATATGCCCATGGCCAGCACGGCCACATCTTCTTTAAGCAGGTCTTTGATTTCGATGGTGTCGCTCAATTCGGGCCAACGTTGCAGCACGGCGAGCATGCCGCCCACGGTGAACTCGACCATGAGATCGGTTTTCAGGTCAAGGTTCTTGGGGTCGCGTTGCAATGTGCTGAGCATTTGCAGACGGCAGAAGTCGCGCAGCGATTCGGTCAGTTCAAGCGTGCTGTGCGGGCCTGCCAACAGGGCCAGGTGGTCGAGGCGCTGACGCTGCTCTGGATCGGAGAGCGTGGCGGTGACGCGGTCTCGCCATTGTTCCTCGGGATTGCCGTTCGGATCGGGGGTGCGGTTGATCGGAATCGATTCGACCTGATGCAGGATGGCTGAATCGGCCAATTCGGGCAGGCTGGAGAAGTGATAGTAGAACGAATTACGGTTCACGCCAGCCTCACGCACCACGTCGGTAACGGTGATCTTGCGATAGTCGCGGTCGGCGAGCAATTCCCAGAAAGCGTTCTCGAGGCGTTCTTTGGCGGGCAGCACCTCGGAATCATGGCGTGGACGTGGCATCTCTTCCTCCTGATGCACCAGCGTGATATGGTCACGCTGTCTAATAACTTATTGGGCAGTATAACTATTATTTGTGGACATGTCTATGAGCTAATCGGCGATTTCAGTTGCGTCCTCCGCTGATGGCGAAGCTGTGGTGCCGGCATCGGCATCAGTATCGGCTCTGGCCAGAGCTGCGCTATCTGCTCCTGCTGCAGTTTCTGCTGGGATCTCGGCTGTTGCTTTGGAGGTCGCAGAACTTGGTGCGGAAGCCGGGGCGGGCGTCGGCTTGCGTTTGGCCGTGGACGCCTTGAACAGTATCGCCAGGGCCTCAACCAAATGACGCCGGTCTGCGGGGGTCAGCCCAACGTACGCGCCAAGCATCGCCGGAATCGAAGCGGGGAAGTTGCTCATCACCTCGCTGAAGCTGGTGGCGCCGTTGGCGTGCAGCACGGTGAACAGCGCATCCACCGCACGCTCGCGCTGTTCGGGCGTAAGCGTGGCGATCCAATGGTTCAGCTCCTCGTTAAACAACTGCGAGCTGGAACTCAAATCCGGCTCGGTGATGAACTGGTCACCATCCAATAGCCAGGTGAAGGCGGAATGCTGCATGATGCCATCCGAATCGGAAGAGACCACGCGGCAAGGCTCCGGGGTCTCGAAAATCATGCCCACAATCGACGAACTCGGCACGATTTTCGTCACCTTCGGCTGGATGGTGCGGTAGGCGGGGCTGGTCACAATCTCCGGCGGGAAACCGGGGCCATCCAGTGAATAGACATGCTGAATGCGCTTGCGCACCTTGGGATCGGCGTTCATGGCCGCGTAAATCGCCAGATTGCCTCCCTTGGAATGGCCGACCAGAATAATCGGACCCTCCCACAGTCGCGCCACCATATCCAGATAGGCGCTGGCTGAACGTTGCGCCGGCACCGGATACTGGAAAGCCATATTGAAATCTTCCTTCCATCCGATGAGCGAATCATCGGTGCCGCGGAAGGAAATAACCAACGTGCCTTTGTAGGTCGGCTTTCGGCGCTTGTGGCCGTCGGGCAGTTGGAAGGTGGCGGCGGCGAATTGGGTTTGCTCACCCTGATTGATGTGCTCGACCACCGCGCCCAGGCGAACGTTGGCGTAGCGGGGGTTTTCGCCTGCGGCCTGGAACAGGTCGTGGGTCAGGTCCGGGTTGACCACTGAAACCATTTGGGCTTCGTGCGGCTTGTCGTCGGCATGTGTTTCCGGCGAACGATGCAGCTCGCGGTTGGCCTCGTCAAGGCTTACCGATTCAAGCTCGGGATGCCAGATACCCTTCAGCCAGATCAGTGGATGCTTGGGTTCGAAAGCGCGAATGCGTGCGGCGAACGAGCCTGACCGCGTCTCATCCAGCATCAACGTCGGACAGACACTGGCCACATCCTCATAGATGAGCGTGGAGATGATCAAGGCGTCGATTTCGTTGAACGGCAAGTCGGCGAAGGAGCGCGTTTCGGTGTGCGCGTAATCGATAATGCCGGTCATGCGCACCTCCTGCTTCCGTTGATATTGCATATCCCCTTGGGCTGCGTGGTCTTGCGATCGCGTGCGGCCGTGCGGCTGCGCGCAGCAATTAACCATATGCATTCCATTGTAGGGATTGTACGGTTTTGGCCGGCGCGATCGAGCAAGACTGCACCGACGGCGAACAATTCGTGGAAGGATTCCCGTCGGCTTGTCGAAAATTGTCGGGTAGCAGGGTTGCGATGCCAGCCAGCCGACCACCCTCCGGCGCTACGCGCCATCTCCCGCCGGCGGGAGGGTTAACCACTCAATCCTTTTTGACGAGGCGGACCGCTGGGCCCGTCAAAGGTTCGGCAGATCGAAGCGCGCCGGATCCACGCCCTCGAGTTCAAGCAACTCGGCCTTGATGTCGAGTCGGCCGCCGTAGCCGCCAAACGCGCGGCCCGAGCCGACTACGCGGTGGCAGGGCACGATGATGGTAACCGGATTGCGCTTCACTGCGCCTCCGACCGCCTGCGCGGCCATGCGGCCGCCGCCGCGTCGTTCGGTCAATTCGGCGGCGAGTTCGCCGTAACTTACCGTCATGCCATAGGGGATTTCGGCCACCAGATTCCACACTTCATGTTGGAATGGCGTGCCGGCGGGATGCAAAGGCGGCACCTGATCCGAGCCGGGGCGTTCGCCGGCGAAATAGGCGGTCAGCCATTCGCGGGTTATACGGAATACGTCGGGTTCACTATCGGATTCGCGATTCGAATCGAGAACGGCTTGGTGATCGGTGGCCCACCACCAGTCTTCAAGACAGAGTTCGGTAAGTCCCTCGCCGTCGGAGGCCATCATCATCCGGCCGATGGGCGTTTCGACTGTGGCCCGCATCAGTTGTCGTTGCGTCATACCGCCATTATCGCGCGTTGAGGGATGAAGCCCATACCGTGCCTGATTCCATGAAGGACGGCACGTCGGCGTAGTTCGGGAACTTCACTTCGGCGCTCGATAATCGTTGGAAAACCGGTGGGACACGCGGGGGCTTGGCTTTTTCCTGAGATTGGCGTATCTTTGTCACCTGTTGCCTGTGAAGGTAACACATGCGGACATAGCTTAGTTGGTAAAGCGCAACCTTGCCAAGGTTGAGACCGCGGGTTCGAGTCCCGTTGTCCGCTCTCGGATGGTTGATTCATGCTGATTGATTCGACCGGATGATGACCCGGGCGGTTGGCGCAGTGGTAGCGCACTTCCCTGACACGGAAGGGGTCACAAGTTCGAATCTTGTATCGCCCACTCGATGAATCGCCGGCAGAATGTTGCCGGTTTTTTCATCACAGGCTCGGGCGATTGGCGCAGCGGCTAGCGCACTTCGTTCACACCGAAGGGGTCGTAGGTTCGATTCCTACATCGCCCACCCGAGATTCACGCTCGTTGGCCATGTGGCCGCGAGCGTTTTTTCATAATCGATGTATTCCGATTATGCCGGTCCAATCGGGGTGCGGGCTAGAATGCCGCGGAGCCGGCAGAATGGCGGGATTCCGCCGATGCAACCTGTGGTTGCGCGCGAATATGCAACCTGAAGATGGTGGCGCGGAACTGGTTTGCCGTGGCATAGTGAGGGCATCGGCCGAATATGTCATGATGAGCATTACCTATGAAGGGACACTCCGATGAGCTTCCGCGCCAACCTGCAATACCTGCGCGCACAACGCAACATGCCCCAGGAACAGCTGGCCATGTTGCTCGGCGTCTCGCGCCAGGCCATCTCCAAATGGGAATCCGAGAAGGCCTATCCCGAGATGGACAAGCTGCTTATGATCTGCGACCTGTTCGGTTGCACGCTTGATGACCTGGTACTTGGCGATGTGAGTGCGAGCGTGAACGTGGGTGCGGCCGCGCGCGGCGCAGCGGAGGGCGACCATGGCTCGGCTGCCAGAACCGTAACCGGGGAGAGAGCCGGGGAACCCGCGTATATGAAGGATGCTGATGGGAACATCGGTGAATCAGCGCGGTCCGGCGGTGACGGCATCAATGGCCCGAGCTCCGCAAATGCATTGCCCGGCGAAATGTTGCACGGAACCAGTTCATCACGTCCCGGCACGCTGGCTAATGTGGCTGCCTTACCGCAGGATCTGACCGGCTACGATGAACACCGCTGCCGATTCGCGCTACTGATTGCCGGCGGTGTCGCGGCGATTATCGCGGGAGCCGGCATCGGCAACCTGTTCGATTCCGATAATTCCATTCTCGGCGTGACGCCACTCAACGATTTTCTGACATTCCTGGGCATCTGCGTGGGCGTGATTATCGGGCTGGCGATGCTGATTCCGGGCGGCATGTCACATACCGACTTCAAACGGCGGCATCCCTATGTCGAGGATTTCTATGCTGCGAGATGTCGCCCTCGGCACAGAGTTGCCGAGGGCCGGCAAATCACTCCCGCGTCGGGTCCTTTTGCAGGAGCAGGAAGACGAGTGCCGCGACGAGCAGGACGGCGATGGAGAGCACGCCGAGCGAGGCGTTGCCGGTCAGGGACGTGGTGGTGGCCACCAGGAAGGTGCCGATGATCGAGGCGGTCTTGCCGAAGATATCGTAGAAGCCGTAGTACTCGTTGGCGTGATCCTTGGGGATGATCTTGCCGTAGTACGAGCGGGAGAGCGCCTGGATGCCGCCCTGGAACATGCCGACCAGAATCGCCAGAATCCAGAACTCCACGGCCGACTTCAGGAAGAACGCGGCGAAGAACACGATGCACATGTATGCCACGACCGCCGCCGTGATCATCACTTTGCAGCCGAACCGGCCGGCCAAACGACCGTAGAGAATCGCGCAGGGGAAGGCCACGAACTGCGTGACGAGCAGTGCCACCACCAGCTGGGTGGAGTCGATGCCAAGCTCGGCACCGTAGGAGGTACTCATCGAAATCACCGTGTTCACGGCATCGATGTAGAAGAAGAACGCGATCATGAACATCCACAACGGCTTGTTCTTCACGATTTTGCCGAACGTGCCCGCCAGTTCGCTGAACGTGCCGCGCACGGCCGAGCCCAGCTGGTCACGGGTGGCGCGATAGTGCACTTGGCGGTAGCTGGTAAGCAGCGGGATGGTGAATGCCACCCACCAGATGGCGGTGATGATGAACGAGGCGCGCGTGCAAGCCACCGTGGACCAGTCGAAGAGCGACGGGCCGCCGAAGATCAGCGCGATGCAGAAGATGAACGGCACGGTGGAGCCGATGTAGCCCCAGCCGTAGCCATGCGAGGAGACCTTGTCCATGCGCTCGTTCGAGGTGGCGTCGATGAGCATCGAATCGTAGAACGTTAGCGAGCCGTTGAGGCCGATGGTCGCCAGAATGTAGACGACTAGGAACGGTAGCCAGGTCAGGGGCAGGGCCATTGCGCAGCAGGTGACCACGCCAGTGCCGAAGAAGCCAAGGAAGAACTTGATTTTCATGCCTTGCACGTCGGCGATGGAGCCGAGCAACGGCATGAGCAGCGCGATGACCAAGGAAGCAATGGTTTGCGCGTAGCCCCAGGCGGACACGATGTTGCCGTCCGCCGGCATCAGCGATTTGGCGTAAATGGGGATGACGGCGGTGGACAGCAGCACGAATGCCGAGTTGCCGACGTCGTAGATGATCCACTTCTTCTCGCGGGCGGTCAGTTTGGCGCTTTGCGGCACCGGTTCGTGGACATTCGTGGGATCAGTCATATACACTCCTCGACAGTATTCAACTCAATCTATCGTAGAAGCGCGGACTAGGGTAGGGGAGCCATTCCGGTTGAACGGCGGATGAATAATGCCGGGCCTCTTTCTAAGGGGAGCCAGAGCAAAAATAGCTCCCCTCGCTGAGGGGAGCTGGCCGCGAAGCGGACTGGGGGGAGCTACCTATAGTCGACTATTCGCCGATCAGCGCGATGGCCTCGTCGTAATCGGGGCATTGCGGCACGCCGTTGAGGCTGTGCTGGATGGCGATGGATGCCGCCGCGTTGGCGATCTTTACCGATTCGGCCAGACTATGGCCCTTTGCCAGCATCGCGCACATCACGCCGGTGTGGCAACCGCCCGCCGAACGGGTGTGTACGGCCTTGGTCGGGTATCCCTCGATATGAATCGTCTCGCCACCTGGCTCACGAATCCAAGCGCCGCGGGCGCCGACACGCACCACCAGCGGCGCGCGCAGTGTAGCGCCCAAGCCGTCGCACAACTGGTGCATGAAGTCGTCAAGTCCGCCGCCAATGGTGACTTTGCTGTCGTCGATTGGCGCACCAAGTCGCTCGGCCAGCGTCATGGCCTCCTGACGGTTGCAGGACCAGACCGGGCGTGCGAGCACCAGGTCCTCAAGCATATGGTCGTTGACCAAACGCAACGTATTGGTGGGGTTGATCACCAGCGTGTAGTCGCGTGCAGCCGGGTCGGTACCGGCCTTGAGCAGGAATCCGTCCACGCCGGTGGCCGTGTGGTCCATCAGTGTGTTGCCGCTGATGTGCACCACGTCTTTGGGCTGCGGCTCCAGCGTGTCGAACGTGTCCGAGTCGCCATGAGCCTCGGCGCCATAGGAAGCGATGAATGTCTTCTTCGGCGCGCCGGAGCTCAGCACCACGCGGAAGCCGGAATCCTCATCAAGACGATCCTGGCCGATATGCGTAATGCCGTTGTCTTGGAATGACTGGCGGATGAAATGCGCCCACAGGCCGTTGCCCAGAATGCCGGCGTGCTCGGTCGGCACGCCCATGCGGCTGGCCGCCTGCAGCACGCGATAGCTGCCGCCAATGGAGGGCTTCGGATGATCGGCCACGGCGAATCCGCCCTGTGCCGGCACCTTGTCCACATTGAGCATAATGTCCACCCAGACTTGACCCAGTGAAATCACGCTGGGCTCGTGAGTGCCGATACCTCGCCTGAGATTCAACATGACAGCCTCCTTCGTCGTAAGTTGCACGAGGACCCCTTCGTCCCTTGCCGTCTCTTATACCGAGATTATATGAGAGTTTGCTGGATGCGGAATAGGCAGTCCGGCGTGTTTTATCGGGTAAACGCTACGATTTGCAGCGTAATTCGCCGCTGGCGAACTGCTGACGAACTACTTGCGGACCGCTGGCGAACCAATGCCGAGCCGCTCGTGAACCGCTGATGGCCCACTCGCAAGTTACGCTCGAACCGCGCGTGAACCGCCGAGGTTCGCCCATGATACACGCAAGAGTTGCGGTTGTCGGTATTGGGCTATATATTTGTGAAGTTGTGTGTTCGGCATGTCGGGTGAAACCGGCGGTCGAATGCGTGAAAGACTTGACACATCAAGGTTAAGGGAGTCCATCATGGCAGCTCGTTGCGCAGTGTGCGGCAAGGGACCGCAGACCGGTTTCACCGTTTCCCATTCGCACCGTCGTACCAAGCGTAGCTTCCGCCCGAACCTGCAGTCTGTGCGCACCACGATTGATGGCGAGAACACTCGCCTGCGCGTGTGCGTCAAGTGCCTCAAGGCTGGCAAGGTTCAGCGCGTGGCCGCGTGAATCGCGTACTAACGTGGAGCAAAACCCGTTTGAGCTTCGGCTTGGCGGGTTTTGTTGTTTCTGCGGCCTAAAGAGGCCGTGCGAATAGAATAGGCCAATATGAGCATCACTATGGGCACCACTCTCGCTTCGCTGGTCACCAACAAGCGTCGCGTGTCCGCGCTCAAATCGCTGGGAATCGTCACTGTCGGCGACGCCCTGACCTACTATCCTTTCCGCGTCACCGAACCGGTGCCGCTTCGCGCCATCCGCGAGGCCGCACCCGGCCAGCAGATGGCATTTGCCGCCGTGATACGAGATATGCGCGTGGTGCCGATGAACGCTCGCCGCGGCTACCGACTCGAAGCGACGGTCGATGACGCCGACTTCGCCCGGTCTCGTCGCGTACCCGGCAGTACGGCCCGGCTCACGTTCTTCTCGTATCGTAAATCGTATGTGGATTGGGTCAGCGTGCGACTGCGCGCCGGCACGTCTGTGGTGGTCTCCGGTATGCCCGGCGAATACATGGGTCAGCTGCAGTTCACCCATCCCGAAATCCTCACTGTCGCGCCCGTGCCGGCCGGAGCAGGAGCGGGGCTTGAGGGTTACGCTCGGGGCGCGGCATCCGGCAATGGTGCGTTTGCGGGAAGTGCCGATCCGTATGCCAGTGCGCAGTCCGCGTATCCGCCGGCCGCGACTGCCCCTTCCGGGGCCGCGTTGAAATACGACGCCGATACCGTGCAAGAGGCGCTTACCCGCGTCTGCCGGCCCCGCCCGGTATATCACGCCAGTTCGCGTATCTCGTCCGAACATATTCATGAGACGATTCTGGGATTGCTGTGGATGATGGGGGCCCGCACGTCATCCACGCCTGACGGGCAACTCGCTGGCGCTGGGGCAGCCGGCATTGTGGCTCCCGCGACTGACACCATCGCCGTCCAAAACGGGGAAGAGAAGTCCGGCACGACCGCCGAATCCGGTGCTGAGGCGCTCTCCCAATCCATCCCAGATGTGCTGCCCGAATCGGTGCGCAAGGCCAAGAACCTCATGCATCGGGCTGAGGCGTTCCTGGCCATTCATGATCCGGCCTCCACGGCCCGGTTCAAGGAGGCCATCGAAACCCTGCGCTATGAGGAGGCTTTCGTTTCGCAGACCTCGCTGCTGAAGTCTCGACAGCACGCGCACAAGTCATCGGCGCATCCTTGCCCGCTGAACGAGGCGCTGGAAACAGCTCGAGCGTCGGTGGGCGAAGCGGTTGCGGAGCCAAGTACGCAACCAGAAGCATCGGAGCGCGGTTCTGCGACCGATCTGCCTGATCTGCCCAATTTGCCCAATTTGCGCGACCGCTTCATCGCATCGTTGCCGTTCACACTGACAGCCGGGCAGAGTCAGGTGGTGGACGACATCGCGTCCGATCTTGAACGTGACTGGCCCATGCAGCGTCTGTTGCAGGGCGAAGTCGGCTCCGGCAAAACCGTAGTGGCGCTCGCGGCCATGCTGCAGGCGGTCGGCGCCGGCTATCAGGCGGTGCTGGTGGCTCCCACTCAGGTGCTTGCCGAACAGCATTACGAGACCATCAGCAAGATGGTGTCGGGGTTGACCCTTGCACAGCCGGGTGCCAAGGAGACCGATGCCGCGGCCGACGTTGAGGGCGCGATGGGCGCGTCCGGTGCTTCGACGGTCTCTTCTTCCAAGGTGACTGCGGAAATTCCCGTCACCCTGCTGACCGGTGGTATGAAGCTTGCCGCCCGGCGTAAGGCGCTCGCTGCGGCCGCCAGTGGTGAGCCGGGCATTATCGTGGCCACGCACGCGGCGTTTTCCAAGACCTTCCAAGCCCCGCACTTGGCCTTGGTGGTGATCGACGAGCAACACCGGTTCGGTGTGGAACAGCGCGAAAGCCTCAACGCCAAAACCGATGACGGCACCACGCCGCATCTACTGGTGATGACCGCCACGCCCATCCCGCGCACCGCCGCCATGACTTGGTTTGGCGATCTCGATATTTCCTGGCTCACCGAATTGCCTGGCGGCCGCAAACCGATTCGTACCGTGGTGGTCAATGAGGCCGACGCCGCCACCATGGGGCGTATGTTCGCGCACATTCGCGCGCGAGTCGACGCGGGGGAGCGGGCCTATATCGTGTGCCCGCGCATTGATGCGGATGATGAGGAGAACGAAGGCGGTTCCGGCGTTTCGGCAGCAGCCGGTTCTGCCCGCGGACGCGCCGCAGCATCTGGTTCCAGTGCCCGCACAGCTGCGGGCGGCCGTGCGACGCGTGCGGCGGCCGATGCCATCGGCATCGACGACCCCTACGAAACCTTCGACGAAAATGGCGAAACCGTGGCTCGCCCGCCATTGCATGCGGTGGCCGAAATCGCCGACCGGTTGCAGAAACTTCCACAGTTCCAAGGCATTCGGTTTGCGACTCTGACCGGCCGCGACAAGGATGACGTCAAAACCCAGGTCATGGCCGATTTTGCCGGCGGCGAGACTCCGATCCTGGTGTCCACCACGGTGATCGAAGTCGGCGTGGACGTCAAACAGGCCAGCTGCATCGTCATCTTTGATGCCGACCGATACGGCCTCTCTCAGCTGCATCAGCTGCGCGGCCGCGTGGGGCGTGGCGGCACCAACTCGTGGGCGTTCCTTATTTCCCGTGCGGAACCCGGCTCCCCGGCCGAGCAACGGCTCGAAGTGATTCACCACTCGCTCGACGGTGCCGAAATCGCCCAAGCCGACTTGGAATTCCGCGGTGCCGGCGATGTGCTCGGCGACGCCCAATCCGGCGGCAAGTCCAGCCTGAAGCTCCTGCGCGTGGTCAAGGACGCCGACATGATCGCCGACGCCCGCACCCGTGCCGGGCAGCTTCTGGCCGCCGACCCCGAACTGGCAGGTGAGGTCCAACTCGCCGGTGCCGTCCTCGACTTCACCCGAGGCAACGAAACCTTCCTGACCTCCAGCTGAGGCACCTCCAGCTGAGGCTAGGGCTGCGCCCCCGTAATCGCACGATATAGTTTTTCCGTATGCCGATCGTGAGGAAATCACGGTCGGGAAGCCCTCGAATGTGCTTCAGTGGAGGCAAGACCATTCGTACATGAGGTACTCGAAGTGCATATATCATTGGTGCGCTTCGAGCACCCCATTGTTGTTCATGATTGGTATGCGCAGATGAACCTGTACAGTGAAAGCTATGCGTGTAATTTCTGGACGATTCAAGGGTGTGGCGCTTGCTACGCCGAAAACGGGTACCCGGCCTACCACGGATCGCACCAAAGAGGCGATTTTCTCGCACCTCGACTCATGGGGAGTGCTGGATGATGCCCGTGTACTGGACCTGTTCGCCGGTACTGGTGCGTTGGGCATCGAAGCGCTGAGCCGTGGCGCGCGAGAACTCGTGGCCGTGGAAAGTTCCCGGCCTGCGGCGGCGCTGATTACCAAGACCTTGGCGCAGCTACAGAAGAATCGTTCGTGGGATGCTTCGCTCAAGGCCCGTGTGCTGGTCAAAAAAGCCGAGCAAGTGGCTGGCGGCTTCGGCGAACCATTCGACGTGATATTCATCGACCCGCCCTATGCCTATGAGACCGCTGAATGCAATCAGCTACTGTCCGATCTGGCGGCGGGCAGCGCCACCAACGAGAACACGGTGATCATGCTCGAACGCTCGGTACGCTCGGATGATCCCACTGCCCCCGGAGGCTGGCAAATCACCGAAAGCCGCAACTACGGCGAAACCGCCGTCTTCTACATCGAATCCGCGGATGACGACTCGGATATAGAGCGTTCCGACGATTCCGCCGCGTAGTGAATCTCCCACCGTGTGGTGAATTAATCGGCGAGCCGGCGCGGATGGGCGGCGGAGACCTCCCAGCCCAAGGCCATCAGGGTCTTGCGATCGGCCTTATCCAGCGCCTTGCAATCCAGTGCCGCGATAAGGTCTGGCCGAATCTCGGCGGTGCGGGCCAGCGCTTCGTCGCGGCGAAAACGGTCCACCTTGCCGTGGTCGCCGGACAACAGCACATCCGGCACCGCAATACCGCGCCACACGGCCGGCTTGGTGTACTGGCGATGTTCAAGCAGTGCGCCCTCGCCGGTGTAGGATTCCTCAACAATCGAATCTGGGTTGCCCATGAATCCGGGCATCAGGCGGGTGATGGCCTCAAGCATCACCGACACCGCCACTTCGCCGCCGTTCAGCACATAGTCGCCGATCGAATATTCGCGTACGTCGACGCCCTGGGCGCGGTAGTAGTCCGGGATGCGCGCATCGTAGCCCTCATACCGGCCGCAACCGAACAGCAGATGGTCGGCATGGCTGAGCTCGGTGGCGTCGCGCTGGGTGAACAACGGGGCCGATGGGTTCGGGAAGATGAGCACCGGTGCGCCGGATGGGGCGGGGGAGCCGGACGGCTGCGAGAATCCCAGCAGTTCGTCCAGACATTCGCTCCACACTTCGGGCTTCATCACCATGCCGGCCCCGCCGCCGACTGGCGTATCATCCACCGAATGATGCACATCGTGGGTCCAGTCGCGCAGGTTGTGCGCCTTGATCTCCAACAATCCCTTGGCCTGGGCTTTGCCCATCAGGCTGAGGTTCATCACCTCAAAGTATTCGGGGAACACGCTCACGATATCGATCTTCATGTCATCCAGCCTAACGGTAGCCCCTCCCGCATTACACGGCCACCACTACACTATTGCGGTGATGAATACGACGATGAACCTCCCCACCCGCAAAAAGCCCGAAGTGTTGTCCCCGGCCGGCAACCTGAGGGGCCTGAAAACCGCGGTCGATTATGGTGCCGACGCCGTCTACTGCGGCGGCAAAGCCTTCGGCATGCGATCGGCCCCCAAAAACCTTAGCCTTGAGGATTTCGAGGAAGGATCGCGCTACGCCCATGAACGCGGCGCTCGCGTGTACGTGACCTGCAACGTGCTGCCGCGCAACAACGAGATCGAAGCCATGCGCGAGTACGTCGGCCAGCTCAAAGACACCGGCGTGGACGCGCTGATCGTCTCCGATATTGGCGTGATGATGATGGCCCGTCAGGTGGCTCCGAATCTGGAACTGCACGTCTCCACCCAGGCCGGCGTGACTAATTATCAGGCTGCGAACGCCTTCTACGAGCTTGGTGCTCGCCGTGTGGTGTTGGCCCGCGAGATGGACTTGCAGGCCGTGCGTGATATTCGCGCCAACATTCCCGATGACCTCGACATCGAATGCTTCGTCCACGGTGCTATGTGCATGGCCTTCTCCGGCCGCTGCCTGTTCTCCAACTATCTGACCGGCCGCGATGGCAATCACGGCGAATGCGCCCAGCCATGCCGCTGGAAGTATTCGATCGTGGAAGAGAAGCGCCCCGGCCAGTACTTCCCGATCGAGCAGACCGAGAACGGCGCCTATCTGTTCAATTCGCAGGACATGAATATGCTGGGACACTTGGATGATTTGATTGACTCCGGTGCCACCAGCCTCAAAATCGAAGGCCGCGCGAAAAGCGCCTACTATATCGCCGCCATGACCAACGCCTACAAAACCGCGGTTAATGAATACATGATTCAACGCGGTTTTGAAGACGCTGATGGCAATGTTTTGAAGCCTTTCCATGACCGTGTGATTCGCCCGGGCGACCCCGATTTTGGCCAAGGAACCGAAGATCAAGTGATGCGCAATGCTGATGCCGCGTTCGCCGGTGTGGCCGATGAGGGATATGACCGTGGCTCTGATACTGCGGTTGCCGATTCGGTCACCGGCTCGGTTGCCGCAGAACGTGACCGCGTGACGGTTGCTGATGCCGTCGACTCAACTGCCTCTGGTACGCCGGCCGGCACCGCCGTCGAACCCGACGGCATGAGCTCTCACGCCCGTTCCACGCGCCGCAAGTCCAACACCGCGGTCGAACAGATTGAGACCGATTGGAAACATGCGGCCGTTCGCCCGGCCCCACACGTCGAACTGCCCGAATGGCTGCTCGAGGAAACCGACAAGGTGGCCCACCGCGACTACTCCACCGGCTTCTATTACCCGGAGCACAAGGTCACACAGAACACCGACCGCTCCGCCTACTTCCGCTCATGGCTGGTAGTGGGCGAAGTGCTGAGCTGGAGCGCGGACGAAGACGGACGTGTCACGCTGATGAGCCGTAACAAGATTGAGCCCGGTCAACAGGTCGAATTCCTGCTGCCTGGCGAGAGACCATTGGTCTTTACCGTGCCGGAAACCGGCCTGCGCGATGCCGATGGCGCGCCAGTACCCGCCATCAATAATCCGGCGCACGTGTTCTCGATGCCCTGCCCGCACCAGGTGCCCATCAACGCCGCCATCCGCTCGCGCACCAAAAAGCCCACCCTCAAAGCCGAATAACCTACCACTCCGCCCCCGCTGACTGGGGGTGGTCATGAAAATCATGAACACCGCCCGCACCCAAGAAAGAATGCCTTATGCCTGAATACAGCGAAGAAATCCTCGATTCCAACAGCATCAGCTCTACCGATAAAGCCGGTCGCCCTATTCCGGTGACCATCCCCATCGCACTGGCCCCCGGCATCAAGGTGGTGTACACCACGCGACTGGGCGGCCTGAGCACCGGCGATTACGGCAACCTGAACCTCGGCGGCAAGTCCGGCGACGAACCTGAGGCCGTGCTGTCGAACCGCATCGCACTCGCCGAAGCGGTGCAAGCCCGCCTATCGCTGGTCTCCCAAGTACATTCCGGCGTGGCTGTGGACGTGGACGACTCGTTCGTCATCAACACCCCCTTCGGCTTCGACGTGTCCGGCACACATGGTGAGACTGACACTCCGCACGTCATCGAGGCGGACGGCCAGGTCACCGCACAATCCGGCATCGCCCTAGGCATGTTCGCGGCCGACTGTCTGCCGGTGCTGCTGGGCGACCCGGTCACCGGTATCATCGGTGCGGCCCACTGCGGCCGTCGTGGTCTGGAGCGCGGCGTGATCGGCACCACGGTGGACCTGATGAAGAGCAAGGGTGCCGACCCGGCGAACATCGTGGCCACACTCGGCCCGCGCATCTGCGGCGACTGCTATGAAGTGGGCGACGAGATCGCCGACCAGTTCATCAAGCGCTTCCCGCTGACCAAGACGAAGACCCGTTTCGGCGGTGCCGGCATCGACATCGCCGAAGCCGCGATGATCGACCTCGCCTTCGCCGGTGTACATCAGGTGGTCGATTCGATGCCGCGCGTGCACGCCGCCACCCAGTACCTTGAGGAAGACCCGGAACTCGCCGAACTGTGCCGTACGGACGGCGAAGGCCCGGCCGAGCTCGCGGAGCGCATCGACAACATCAGCCACAGCATGTGCACGCTCGAAAACCCACTGTGGTACTCGCACCGCCGCGCCGCGCTCGCCAACAAAACACACGAAGGCCGCCTCCTCGCCCTCATCGTGCGTGACTAAACGGAGAATGCGAGCACATTCCGTGGAGAAGATGTGATGCAGTTCACGGACGGCCAGCCCTCACCCTACGGTGGTGCCTATGACTGAGAGAGATTTCGATACCCCCGTCGAGACGCCTACCGTCCAGCCGGCCCCCGCTCAGGGCGCCAAACCGGCGCAAACCGTGCCGGTGGTGGCCGTGGTGCTGGCCGCCGGCTTCGGTACGCGCTTCGACCCCGATAATCCCAAGCAGCTTGTCTCCGTGGGCGGCAAGCCCATCGTGTGCTGGAGCATTGATGCCTTTGAACATTGCGACCGCGTCAGCGACATCGTGGTGGTGGTCAATCCCAAGGTGCGCGGTGAAGTGGAAACGTTGGTTGGCGAGATGGGCTACACCAAAGTCCGCGTCATCATTGACGGCGGTGACGAACGTGTGGACAGTACCGCCACCGCGCTCGACATGCTGGCTACGGCTGGCATTCCGGACGATGCCAAGATTCTGATCCATGACGCCGTCCGTCCGTTCGTGGAACAGTCCGCCATCGACGGTTCGATTGATGCGCTCGACCAGTTCACGGCCGCAACCGTGGCCTACGCCTCAACCGACACCGTGCTGTTGACCGAGGATCTGGGCGATTTGAAAGTGGTCAAGTCGGTGCCGGACCGCCCGAACACCTTCCGCGCGCAGACCCCGCAATCCTTCCGCTTCGCGACGATTCGTCACGCTTACGATTTGGCTGCCGCCGACCCGGACTTCCATCCCACCGACGACACGCGCGTAGTGGTCGATTATCTGCCTGATGAACCCGTCGCCATTGTCTCCGGTGCGGAAACCAACCTGAAGATCACCACGCTGGAAGATATTCCCACAGCTGAGCGTATCGCCGAGGAGATTCTCGGTCGTGATCCCAAGGAAGAGGCCCGCGCCCGCATGCACGCCCTGCTGGCCCAAGCGGCCGGCCAGATGCATCGCTAGACTGGCATTATGCGTGAACTCAATGTTGTGATCTCCGGCTTCGACCACTATGACGGCGTGGAGGTCAATCCCGCCGTCGAAGTGCCCAAGGCCATCGCCGAGCAGGGACTGGGCGTCTCCTCTGCTCCGGACGATCCGTTGGAGCAGGTCGCCGTCACCGTTCATGCTGTCAGCATCCCGGTGAGCTTCGCCAAAGCCTGGCCCACGCTGAAAGAGACGATTGAGGCCACCAAGCCCAATATCGTCATCGCCACCGGGCTCAAGCACGCAGCCCGAGGCGTGATGCTTGAACGATGCGCCACCAACCTGATGGACGCGATCAAGCCAGACGCGGACAACGTGATCCCACGCCGCGAACCCATCGATCCCAATGGCCCGGCCGCCTATTGGACCCGCCTGCCGTTGCGCTCGATCCTGAATGATTTCACGGACGATTCGATTCCGGCCACCTTGAGTTCGGACGCAGGTACGTTCGTATGTAATTCGCTGTTCTACAACTTGCTCAACTGGACCGCCACCCAGGAGCAGGTGCTGGGCGGATTCGTCAGCTTCCCTCCGGTCGTTCCGGCGCATTCCAGCCAGCATGGTCTACCACTCGACCAGCAGATCGCCGCTGGCCGTGATGTGGTGCGCGAAGCCGTGCGCTACTATCTCAAGCCCTCCAGCTCCGACATCCTCATCGCCTAGCACGCTGTGCGCCACGCCGGAATAGAACATGGTTCGCACGCATTGTAACGATTGCGCGTCGCTCAACGCTCAGCGCTAGTGCGATGCGCTACAGTGCTTCAAGGATGTGCCAAGAGCTTTATGCGTGTGCGAAAGGAATAAACAGCGATGGTGGATCGTTTCCCGGTGGTGCTGCGAGGATATGACAAGGAGAAGGTTGATGCTGCCTTCGACGCTACTCAGGAGAGTATGAAGCGTGCGCAGCAGACGTTGGCCAGCATGCGTGAGCAGATTGCGGCGGATGACGACCGTATTCTGCAATTGCAGGCCCAACTTCAGGAAGAGAAGAACAAGAAGCCGGAAGGCAACAGCTTCGCTTCCTTGGGAGCGAACGCCCAGCAGATGCTTGCCTCCGCCGAACAGACGAGTACCGAACTGCTGGAACGCGCCAAGCAGGACGCGTCCTCCATCCGTACCACGGCTCAGGCTCAGGCCGAAACACTGATCAACAACGCCAAGCTGGATGCCCAGCATATTGTTGACGACGCCAATGCCAAGGCCGCCTCGATTCTGACGAACGCCAGCAATCAGGCCGAATCAGTGACCACCTCCGCTAACGAGGATGCCGCACAACTGCGCTCCGAAACTGCCAAGACCATCACCGAACAGCGTCAGACCGTCGAGCTTGAGCTCAGCAACGCGCGCGAAGAGCACACCAAGAAGATGGCTTCCGAACGCTCCACTCAAGAGCGCGAAATCGCCGACATGAAGGCGGAGGCGACCCAGCAGGTTGCCGCAATGCGCAAAAGCGCCAATGAGGAGATCACCAAGCTTAAGTCTGATTCCAACGATCAGATTGAGGCGGCGCTCGCCGAGGCCAACAAGAAGCTCGCCGACGTGCGCGAGCAAGTGTCCAAGATGATGACCGAAGCCCAGCGCAAGGCCAGCGAAATCATTGATGCGGCCAAAACCAAGGGTCAGGAAATCACTGATGAGGCCGAGGTCAAGCGCACCAGCACGATGAGCCAGGTCAACGCCGAGGTCGAGCAGATCCGTCACGACATCGCCGCTCAGCAGGATGAGGCCACGAAGAAGGTCAACGAACTGCTGCAGCACCTCGAAGAGCGTCGTGTGGCGGCCAAGCGGGAAGCCGATGAGTTGGTCGGTCAGGCCAAGAACACTCGCGACCAAGCCGATTCGTATGCCGCGTCCAAGCGCGAGGAGGCGGACATCCAGGCCGCCGCAATCGTACATAAGGCGGGCGAGGAAGCCGATGCGCAGATCGAGGAGCGTCGCGCCGCCGCCCAAAGCGAGCTTGACGGTCTGTCCAAGCGCATCGCCGATCTGCAGGAACGCGAGTCCGTCATCACCCAGCGTGTTTCGGAACTGCGTTCTATGTTCTCGCAGGCGTTCTCCGGATTCGCTTTCGGCGGTAATGCGGCGGCCTCTGGCCAGGATCAGGAAGCCGCTGCCGCGGCGGCATTGCCGGTGGTTGCGCCCGTCCCGGAAGTCAAGCCTGTACACAACGAGGCCGATGACCAGCCGGGTGAGTTGAGCGGAAACGAGTCGGCTGCCGACGATCACAATGAGACAGATGCGGCACCGGCTGATTCGGCTGATTCGGCTGATTCGGCTGCGCAGAATGAGCAGTCCGAATCGTCTGAGCCGTCCGAGCACCAGACACAGGGCGAACCGGAGGCCCCGACTCAGGAGAATCCGGCCGTATCTGAGCAGAACGGCGAATGACAGGCCTTCGATTAGACTACTAGCGGTAAGAATTACGGCACCTGCGCTTTCGAGCCAGGTGCCGTATTCGTTTGAATCTGCGCCACAAGCGCACCATCACAGAAGGAGTATGACATGAGTGAATTGACGCCTCTGACCGACGAAGCGTTGAATACCCTGCGCGGCGATTTCGCACAGAGCGGCACCAACCGTCTGGCCATGAACGCGGTGACCGCCGCCGGCATCGACAAGGTGGCTCGCAATTATGACCGCGCTCGTCTGATGCAGCGTCGTTTCTCCACCATCGTTGACAATGGCGAAGCCACCCATCAGGATCGCTCCGGCCGCTGCTGGCTGTTCAGCTCCCTGAACGTGGCCCGTTTCGTGGCCAAGAAGAACATGAACTTGAAGGAGTTCGAGTTCTCCCAGAACTACGCGATGTACTACGACAAGCTGGAGCGCGTCAACTACTTCCTTAAGGATGTGGCCGCTCTGGTGGCTGCCGGAGAGCCTTCCGACTCCCGCCTGATGCAGCACCTGCTCGCCGACGTGATGGGCGATGGCGGCCAGTGGACCATGGCCATGAACGTGTACAAGAAGTACGGCGCTGTGCCCAAGGACCTGTTCCCGGAGACCGAATCCTCCAAGAACACCGGTGAAATGAACATCCAGCTGCGCCACATGCTGCACACCGCCGTGGCGCACATGTACGCCGCTGACGGCGATGCCTCCAAGGTCGAGGCGATTATTGCCGACGCCACTGCTGCCGGCCACCGTATTCTGACCATCCACCTGGGCGAGCCGCCGGTTTCCTTCGACTGGGAATGGACCGACAAGGATGGCGAATTCCACCGCGACGGCGAGATTACGCCGGTTGAGTTCTGGAAGAAGTACGTGGGTCCGGCTGATCTTGAGGACTACGTGTGCCTGGTGGACGATCCGCGCACCGAGCACGCCAAGGGCAAGAAGATCGGCATCGAGCACCTCGGCAATGTGGCTGGCGGCGACGCCACCGAGTACCTCAACGTGCCAAACCAGTTCATGAAGGACTGCGTCAAGCAGATTCTCGTTGAGCAGGGCATTCCGGTATGGTTCGGTGCCGACTGCCACCCGTTCATGGACCGTGAGAACGGCGCTTGGGCCACCGACCTGTTCGAGTACGGCCGCGTGTACGACGTGGACTTCGATTTGGACAAGGAAGCCCGCGTGCGCTTCGGCGACTCCGCCATGAACCACGCCATGGCTTTCGCCGGCGTTGACGTGGCCGACGACGGCACCACCCGCCGCTGGCGCGTGGAGAACTCTTGGGGCGCCAAGATCGCCGACAAGGGCTACTTCACCATGTCCGACGACTGGTTCACCGAATACGTCTACGAGGTAGCCGTCCCGAAGGCCCTGTTGCCCGAGGAATACCAGAAGGCCCTCGAAGAGCCAGCCACCATGCTCCCCGCATGGGATCCGATGGGCGCTTTGGCCTGACTTCGTCAGCCTCCCGGAATCGGCCTGACGGCCAATGCTGTGTTTTCTCGCAGCCTGTCGGCTGCTAGGGTCTCTCCCTCTGTCAGCGCGAAGCCGCTGACAGAGGGAGAGACCGCGGTCGCAGGCCGCACAACAACACAGCATCGCCGCAGGCGAGTCCACACAGGCGAGTCCACCCAAAGTCCATAACTGCCGGCCCAACAAGCAGTCCCCGTAACAAACTGCTATAGTTGGGCTTTTGCGTCTATGGCGACATACCGACAGTACGTATACAAGGAAAGGAGTCGAGCAATGGCAGCACTACGTGGTCCGGATAGTTCCGAGGATGAACGTCGTTTGGGGGAGCAGGCCGTCTTTCCTGAGACCGTCGATGTCAACATTCGTCAGCTTGACCCCATTCCCGCGCCGCGTGCTTTCCTCAGGGAGCAGCCGCTCACCGATGAGATGAGCGAGCTCGTGCTCCACTCGCGGCAGGAAATCCGCGATGTGCTCAACGGCCGCGACGACCGACTGCTCGTCATCGTGGGCCCCTGCTCAATCCACGACCCGAAGGCCGCGCACGAGTACGCAGAAAAGCTGGCTGCCGTCAAGCGCGAGTTGGAAGACCGACTCGTGATCGTGATGCGCGTGTACTTCGAGAAGCCGCGCACCACCATCGGCTGGAAAGGCCTCATCAACGACCCCGATCTGGACGGTCGCTTCAATATTCGTAAGGGCATGTGGCTGGCCCGCAAGGTGCTCACCGACGTGCTGAGCCTCGGCCTGCCCGCCGCCACCGAATGGCTTGACCCCATCACCCCGCAGTACATCTGCGACGCGATCAGCTGGGGTGCCATCGGCGCGCGTAACACCGAATCCCAAGTCCACCGCGAACTGGCCAGTGGCCTGTCCATGCCGGTGGGCTTCAAGAACTCCACCGACGGCTCCATCAAGGCCGCCGCCGATTCCTGTTTCGCGGCCGGCTTCGAGCATCACTTCCTGTCCATTAACTTGGACGGTCGCGTGATTTCCGCCGAAACCAAAGGCAACCCGGATTGCCATCTGGTTCTGCGCGGCTCCAGCCACGGCCCGAACTACGATGCCGAATCCGTGCGTCAAGCTCTGGAAGACCTCAAGGTTTCCAAAGCGTCCGGCCCGAGCCAGCATGGCCTCGTCATCGATGCCGCCCACGGCAACTGCGGCAAAGACGAAAACCGCGAAGCCGAAGTCATCGAAGAGATCGCTGAGCGCCTGGCGCACGGCGAACAAGGCATCACCGGCGTAATGATGGAAAGCTTCTTGGTCGGCGGTCACCAAAAGCCGGCCCCGCTCGACCAGTTGGTCTACGGTCAGTCCGTCACCGACTCTTGCGTGCCGTGGGAACGCACCAACGAACTGCTGCACACCCTAGCCGACGCCGTCACCGCTCGCCGCTCGGCTAAATAGCTTTGTCTTTGTAAAAATGCTCACTGAGACCCACTCAGTGAGCATTTTTTGCCAATAACGGTGGTCATGTCAGTTTGTTCCCGTGACACCTTATCCTTGGGAAGGATACTGACCCAAGGAGAGATGTTATGCAGCAGCAGGAGGAAGCAGCACATTCGCTGCATCCGTTGCAAGTCGGTCCGCAGCCGTTGAACACCCCAGAAGAGCTTCGCGCCATTCGTCAGGCGATGGGGGAGGGGAAGAACCCGCTCGTTGCCACTGATGTGCCGCGTTGGGAAGATCAGGTGGGTGTCAGTCGCATCATCAACCGCCGCGTATTGGAGTTGGAGCCGCTGCCCACGCCCGCGCAAGTGCTCGCTGAACTCCCGCTGACTGATCAGGCTCAGGAAATCGTCGCCTACTCGCGTGATGAGATTCGCGCGTGCCTGTACGGCCAAGACGACAGGCTGTTGGTCATCGTCGGCCCCTGTTCGGTTCATGACCCGAAGGCCGCGCTGGACTACGCGCGCCGATTGGCCAAGCTGAAAGATGAGCTCGGTGAACAGCTGCTCATCGTCATGCGCGTGTACTTCGAGAAGCCGCGCACTACCATTGGCTGGAAGGGCCTGATCAACGACCCGGATATTGATGGCAGCCACAATATTCGCAAGGGCCTGTTGCTTGCTCGCAAAACCTTGCTTGGTGTGCTGAAGGAAGGATTGGCGGCCGCCACGGAATTTCTGGAGCCCACCAGCCCGCAGTTCATCTCGGACGCGGTGAGTTGGGGCGCCATTGGTGCGCGCAACACGGAAAGCCAGATCCACCGCCAATTGGCCAGCGGGCTTTCCATGCCGGTCGGCTTTAAGAATGCCACTGACGGCTCGGTGAAGGCAGCGGTCAACGGTTGCTTCGCCGCTGCTCAGCAGCACACGTTCTTCGGCATTGACCATCTGGGGCGTGCCTGCGCAGTCGAGACCCTTGGCAACCCGGACTGCCATGTGGTGTTGCGCGGCTCGATTCACGGCCCGAACTACGATGCCGAATCCGTGGCCAAAGCCATGGAAGACGTACGCGCCGAAATGCCCGCCGAATCCGCAGCCTCGCATGGTCTGATTGTTGATTGCTCGCACGGTAACTCCGGCAAGGACGAACATCGTCAGGCCGAAGTCGTGCGCAATATTGCCAGCAGAATTGCAGCTGGCGAACAGGGTATTACCGGCATCATGATGGAAAGCTTTATTGAAGGAGGCAATCAGAAGGCCGCGCCGCTTGATCAGCTGGTCTATGGCAAGTCGATTACTGACAAGTGCATCAGCTGGGAAGAAACCGAGGCCTTGCTGCGCGAGCTTGCGGAAGCCGTAGCCACACGGCGTTGGCACTGAGTTGCGTCATCGGCTCTCTCGCGGGAGCAATGCAACGAAACGTCTCTACCCCTCAGCCTGCCATTCGGCGGCCACCTCCCCTGACAAGGGGAGCCGAAAGTGTTGTGAAAGGAACTTACGTATGGGTATGAAAACTGTAGCTATTATTGGCGCATTGGATGAGGAAGTGGCGCTGATCGCCAAATCGCTCACGCATGTGACGCACACCGCCAAGGGCAGCCTTGACATCGTGTCCGGCACGGTCGACTCCTTCGGTTCTGACGTCATCAAGGTTGCCGCAACGGTAGGCGGCATGGGACTGGTCAATGCGGCCGCCACCACGCAGCTGCTGATTGACGAGATTGCCCCGGACGCCGTGATTTTCAGCGGCATCGCCGGCAACCTCAACACCCACCTGCACATCAACGACGTGGTGCTCGGCGGCACCCTGCGCTACCTCGACACTGACATGCGGCTCGTAGGCCAGTGGAAGCCCGGCACTGCGGACGCTCCGGTGGAGGAATTCCACTCTGATGACCGTCTGCTGGAAGTCGCCGACGAGGCGCTTGCCAATGCGGGCATTACCCACATCACCGGCATCATCGCCTCCGGCAACTACTTCGTGGACACGCCCCAAAAGGTCGAGGAGGTCATCCGACTCACCGGGGCTGACGCCGTGGAGATGGAAGGCGCCGCCGTGGCACAGGTCGCCGCCCGCAATAACGTGCCGGCACTGGTGATTCGTGCCCTTTCCGACAACGCCGACACCGATTACGAGGTATTCAAGGAGTTCGACATCTCCGAATACGCCGATACCGCCGCCCGTCTGGCTGTCGACATCGTCAAGCGCCTGTAACTGGTCACCTCCAAGTTCGGCGTTGCCGGTGTGGGCTGGTACATGGCTATCATGACTGCCCTCGCTCTGCTCGCTCTGTTCCTGATCAAGGAAAGCAAGGACAAGGACTACGAGCTGTAAATAGAGCTCCCCATATTATGCTCCCGCCAGCGGGAGCATTTTGTTATGTCGTCCCGCCAAAAATGAACAATAGACGAACTTACGTAGTTTAGGCATCTCACTACGCCTCGCACGTTTTACTCTGGAAATCATGGATATCTGGCAGATCGTCGTGATTGTGGTGCTCGCCGCGCTGATACTGGTGTGGGTTGCCGTCATCGCCTACAACAAAGGCCGCGTTTCAGGCCGGCTCGCCGCCGAACAGGACCTGTCCGGCGACGAGGATACGCATTCTCTATTCGGTGATGATGCGCCCGTGCGCCCCACCGAGCGTCGCCTGATTGAAGTCCTGCCCGAAGCCCTGATCGTCACCGACCGCAACGGTCTGGTCCAATATTCAAGCCCCGGCTCAGTGCCATTCGGCCTAGTCTCCGGCGACCGACTCAACTCGCGTGAAGTCGAGGACATCCTCACTCAGGCCGCCGCCGACGGTGGCATGCGTGAGCGTGAGGTTCAGCTGCCGGTCAATCGCAATTCCTATCCGTCCTCTAATGGCCGAGGACTGGAGGCCGGCCAGTCACGCCCGTCCAACACGCTGTATTTGCGTGTGCGCATTGGCGATATCGGCGATGACCTGTACGCCATCTTCATCAACGACATGTCCGAGCAGCGCCGTTTCGAGGCCGTCCGCCGTGACTTTGTGACCAACGTTTCGCACGAACTCAAGACTCCGGCCGGTGCCATCGCGCTACTGGCCGAAACCGTGACCGACGCCGCCGATGATCCGGACGCCGTACGGTATTTTTCCGGCCGTATCTCCAAGGAATCCGCGCGCCTGACCGAACTGGTGCATCATCTTATCGACTTGCAGAAAGCCCAAAGCCCGCAAAGCGTGATCGATGCGCGGCGCATTTCCGCGCTGGATGTGGCACGCGCCGCCATCGCCGCCAATCAGACCCAAGCCGACTCCCGCCATGTGGATATCCGACTGAGTGTCAACGGACAGTCAGTACCCACGAAGGTCGAGGAGCCGGCCGATGGCGAAGGTTCCTTGGAAGAATCAGGCAGCCCGGCCACGAGCGGTCCGATGATCAAGGCCGACAAAGAGGCCATGCAAACCGCCGTCAAGAACCTCGTAGAGAACGCCATCCATTACTCGCCCGAACACACCACTGTGGCGGTCGGCGTGGGGGAGCGCGATGGCAAAGTCACCATTCGCGTGGTCGATCAGGGCATCGGCATCCCCGCCAAATCACTGGACCGCATTTTCGAGCGGTTCTACCGGGTCGACCCGGCCCGTTCGCGCGAGACCGGCGGTTCGGGACTCGGCTTGGCCATCACCAAGCACTGCGTGCAGGAGAACGGCGGTCGGATTTCGGTCTGGTCGCGTACGGGGGAGGGGTCGACGTTCACCATCGAGCTGCCGGCCGCCCCGGATGAGGATGACGACGAGGCCCGGCCGGACGAGTCGACACAAGCGTAGGGCCTTGGTTGGTGCCCGATATGGTGCCATTCCATTGCCGCACAATCACACAGTGGGCGAGGTGCGCACACCGTGCGTAGCACAATTACGCAATTACGTACTTTCAGGAAACAGCAGGCTAACGGAGAACAAATGGTTACGATAGTATCGGAAAACTTTGCGCCTATGCGCACGGGAACATACCCAAGAAAGGCTACTATGGCACGCATTCTTATCGTCGAAGACGAGGAATCCTATCGCGAGCCGCTGGTATACCAGCTCACACGCGAGGGGTACGACGTGTCCGCCGCCGCCACTGGCGAGGAAGGTCTGGAACTGTTCACCAAGGGCGGCATCGATTTGGTGCTGCTTGATTTGATGCTGCCGGGCATTGACGGCACTGCACTGTGCCGTCGCATTCGTGAGCAGAGCCGTGTGCCGATTATTATGCTCACCGCCAAGAGCGCCGAAATCGATAAGGTCGTTGGCCTTGAGATTGGTGCGGACGATTATGTGACCAAGCCGTACTCTTTCCGTGAGCTGCTGGCCCGCATCCGTGCCGTGATGCGTCGCAATCAGGCCACGGCCCAGGCTTCCGGCACTGTGGATGACGATATTCCGCTGGTGTGCGGCGATATCGCCATGCAGGTAGGCCAGCATCAGGTCACCGTACGCGGCGAAACCGTGTTCTTCCCGCTCAAGGAATTCGAACTGCTCGAATACCTGATGCAGAACAAGGGCCGTGTGATGACGCGTCACCAGCTGATCGACCGCATCTGGGGTTCGGATTATGTGGGCGACACCAAGACGCTCGACGTGCATGTCAAGCGCGTGCGCTCCAAGATCGAGGAAGATCCGGCGCACCCCAAGTATCTGACTACCGTGCGCGGTCTCGGATACAAGATCGATACTCCCGCGGAGTAAATGGAAGGCGGCCTTCGGGCCGCCTTTTTTGTTGTGGATTGTGGGCTCGCCGCAGGCGAGTCCACTCCAAAAACTACGTAGCCTCAACGTAGCCCACAAACATCCAAGTGTTCATCTTCTGTTTACTGATTTCGGTTTTGGGCCCTTGAAACCACCAATACGCTTGTAGTTGTCATGAATTGACCGGGCAGCGCTGAGCCGCCCGCGAATAGTTGATAGAGGGATTAAGTAATAATCATGCAGAAGAACATCCTCATTCGCTCCATTGCCGCTCTGTCCGGCATTGTGATGCTCGCTTCCGTGGCCGCCTGCGGCGATAACACCGCCACCACGACCGACAACAGCTCCTCCTCCGATTCCACTTCCAAGTCCACCCCGGTCTCCGGCAACTTCTCGGGCGCCGGCGCCTCCTCTCAGCAGGCCGCCGTTGAAGCCTGGATCGCCGGCTTCCAGGGCACCAACCCTGAAGCCAAGATCGCCTACAACCCGTCCGGTTCCGGCGCTGGCGTGCAGACCTTCCTGACCGGTGCCACCGCTTGGGCCGGCTCCGATAAGGCCCTTGCCGATGACGAAGTTGAGCAGTCCAAGTCCGTGTGCACTGAAGGCACCGCCTTCGATGTCCCGGTCTACATCTCCCCGATCGCCGTGGTCTTCAACCTCAAGGGCGTTTCCGATGCCGGCAAGCACATCAACATGGACGCTGCCACCATCGCCAAGATCTTCGACGGCAAGATCACCAAGTGGAACGATCCGGCCATCGCCGATCAGAACAAGGACCTGAAGCTGCCCGACACCGCCATCACCGTCGTGCACCGCTCCGATAAGTCCGGCACCACCCAGAACTTCGTCTCCTACTTCAAGGACGTCACCCCTGACAACTGGACCTACGACCTCTCCGAGAACTGGCCGAACGAGGTTGGCCAGGGCGCCAAGGGCACTTCCGGCGTGATCTCCACCGTCAAGCAGGCCGACGGCACCATCGGCTACGCTGACTTCTCCCAGGTCGGCGACCTGGGCACCGTGGCCGTCAAGGTCGGCGACAAGTACAACGAGATTTCCGCCGAGGCCGGCTCCAAGGTCATCGAGGACTCCAAGCAGGACGACACCGTTAAGGGCGACAACCGCATCGTCATCAAGATCAACCACGCCACCGAGGCCGACGGCGCCTACCCGATCGTCTTGGTCTCCTACGACATCGTCTGCCCGGCCTACAAGGACACCAAGCAGGCTGAGTTCGCCAAGGCTTGGCTGACCTACGTGACCTCCGACGAGGGCCAGAAGGCCGCTCAGGATGCCGCCGGCACCGCTCCGCTGCCCTCCTCCCTGAAGTCTAAGATCACCAAGTCCATCGAGGCCATCAAGACCAAGTGATGACGTCGGCCCGCAAGGGTCGTGTGGACTGGACCTGACAACTGAACGATAGACTGTAGTAATAAGAGCAGTCGCCGCCAACTTTAAGCCGCAGTCGTAAACCATACGGCTGCGGCTTAAAGCGGGTCAGGACCCGAACGGTTTGGCAAAGTCACAGACGAAAACCGCACCACTTGAATACTTGATAACCACCCTATATAAGGAGAATCCGTGAGTTCGCAAGACAAAACGGCTGTGCAGCCAGTTGGAGGCAAGACCGCCGACAAGGTGTTTCGCGGTGTGGCATACGCCTGCGGCATCCTGATCCTGGTTGTACTTGCCGCTGTGTTCCTGTTCCTGTTTTTCCGCGCCTGGCCACTCATCGGTGGCGATCAGGCCGCCAACAGCGACACCGTGTCCAGCTTTACCGGCGGCAAGGCCAGCAGCTTCTGGGGCTACGTGCTCCCGCTGTTGTTCGGTACTGTGCTCGTGTCTTTGCTGGCACTGCTGATTGCCTTCTTCGTGTCCATCGGCATTGCGCTGTTCATTTCGCACTATGCACCTAAGAAGCTCGCCACCGCGCTGAGCTATGTGGTCGATCTGCTGGCTGCCATCCCGTCCGTTATCTACGGTTTGTGGGGCGGCCTGATTCTGGTGCCGGCCATCTACCCGTTCTGGAACTGGGTTGCCAACCACCTGGGCTTCATTCCACTGTTCGAGGGCCCGGCCGCCAACCCGTCGCGCACCGTCGCCACCGTGGCTGTGGTGCTCGCCGTTATGATTTTGCCGATTATCACCTCCATGTCCCGCGATATCTTCATGCAGACCCCGCGCCTGCACGAAGAGGCCGCGCTGGCGCTCGGCGCCACCAAGTGGGAGATGATTCGTCTGGCCGTGCTGCCTTTCGGCAAGTCCGGTATTGTGTCCGCCTCCATGCTGGCTCTCGGCCGCGCGCTTGGTGAGACGATGGCCGTGTTGATGATCCTGTCCCCGGGCCTCAACTACTCCATCAAGCTGCTGCAGGCCTCGCAGAACCAGACCATCGCCGCGAATATTGCCGCACAGTACCCTGAAGCCAACGATCTGGGCGTCTCCACGCTGATTGGAACCGGTCTGATTCTGTTCCTGATCACGTTCGTGGTCAACTTCATCGCCCGTAAGCTTACCGAGAAAGCGACTGCGTGATGACTGCTGCTGAGAACACTGAAAAGACTCCGATGGACGGCACGCCCGAAATCGACTTCGATCGTTTCCGCCCGACCCGTTCCGCCATCCAGCGCCGTAATATCATGGACCGCTTCATGTGGGCCCTGATCGCGGTGGCGTTTGTGATCGCCTGCATCCCGCTGATCTCCCTGCTGTGGACCACTATCGTCAACGGCATCAAGCGCCTGAACCTGAACTTCCTGAGCTACAACATGACCGGTGTGGTCGGTGGTAGCCAGACCCCGTCCGGTGGTTACGGCGGTGTGCTGCACGCCATCATCGGTACTCTCGAAATCACCGCTGGCGCTATGGTTATCTCCATTCCGATCGGTTTGATGTGCGCCGTGTACCTGGTCGAATACTCGAACCGCGGCAAGCTCGCCACCACGATCTCCCTGCTCGTCGACGTGATGAGCGGCATCCCGTCCATCGTGGCCGGCCTGTTCGCTTTCTCGATGTTCACGATTCTGCTGGGCCCCGGTACCATCAACGGTTTCGAAGGCTCCGTGGCTCTCTCCCTGCTGATGCTGCCCACCGTGGTCAAGTCCAGCGAGGAAATGCTGAAGATCGTGCCGAACGACCTTCGTGAGGCCTCCCTGGCGTTGGGCGTCACCAAGCAGCGCACCATCACCAAGATCGTGCTGCGCACCGCCCTGCCCGGCATCGTCTCCGGTGCCATTCTGGCCATCGCCCGCGTGATTGGTGAGACCGCACCGTTGCTGATGACCGCCGGCTACATCTCCAGCACCAACGTGAACCTGTTCTCCGGCCAGATGACCACCCTGCCGGTGTTCGTCTACCAGGAGTACTCGAAGCTCAGCGCGAACTGCCCGCCCAACGCCGACGCCACCTGCGTGACCACGATTCCGATGGAACGTGCGTGGGCTGCGGCTCTCGTGCTGATCGTCATCGTGCTGCTGCTGAACCTCATTGGCCGAATCGTGGCGAAGGTCTTCGCCGTCAAGACCGAGCGCTAAGCCAGTCGCTAAGCCTAAGCCTTAAGAACACAAGGAAATATAAGGAAACATCATGGGACAACGTATTGACGTCAACCACGAGAACATCTATTACGGCGACTTTCTGGCCGTGGAAGATGTGAACATCAACATCGAGCCGAACAAGGTCACCGCCTTCATCGGCCCGTCCGGCTGCGGCAAGTCCACCGTGCTGCGCACCCTGGACCGCATGCACGAGATCATCCCCGGCGCGCACGTCGAGGGCGAGGTGCTGCTCGAGGGCAAGAACCTGTACGACAAGGACGTGGATCCGGTGGCCGTGCGCCGCGATGTCGGCATGGTCTTCCAGCGCCCGAACCCGTTCCCGACCATGTCCATCCGTGAGAACGTGCTGGCCGGTGTGCGCCTGAACAACCACCACCTGGCCAAGTCCGACGCCGACGATCTGGTCGAGTGGGCCCTGCGCGGCGCCAACCTCTGGGAAGAGGTCAAGGACCGTCTTGACAACCCTGGCATCGGCTTGTCCGGTGGCCAGCAGCAGCGTCTGTGCATCGCCCGCGCCGTGGCCGTCCACCCGCAGGTGCTGCTCATGGATGAGCCCTGCTCCGCCTTGGACCCGATTTCGACCTTGGCTGTCGAGGATCTGATCAACGAGCTCAAGAGCGATTACACCATCGTGATCGTGACCCACAACATGCAGCAGGCCGCCCGTATCGCCGACTACACCGCCTTCTTCAACCTGAAGGCAGTGGGCCAGCCCGGTCACCTCGAGTACTTCGCGGACACCATCACGATGTTCAACAACCCGCAAAACGAAGAAGCCGAGCGCTACATCTCTGGAAGGTTCGGCTGATCGTTTCCTGCGCGCAGCGTAATGATTTGTGCGTAGGAGAAACGGCAAAGCCCGCCGCAAGGCGGGCTTTCGCATATTCAACGCGAGTATTGCCGAGTATTATCGTTCTCGCAACGGAGCGAGCTGGAATACTTTGTCGGACTGGGCGGCGACTTCCCGCTTCGGTCGATCGACGGGAGAACGGCGGGTAAAGCGGTACAAGACAAGTCCGCACGATGAATACTCTGTGATGAATCTTCTGTTTACGGTGCGAGTGTGGAAGAATGGTCACAGCAAGGTCCAGCAAAGGAGCATAGGTGAGTACTGGTCTGATCGTCGGCATTGTCGTTGTCGTTATTATCGTTGTCTTGATTGGTTGGGGCGTCAGCGCCTATAACAACCTGGTGACGCTGAAGAACCGTGTGAAGAACGGTTGGGCGCAAATCGACGTGCAGTTGAAGCAGCGCGCCGACCTCATCCCGAACCTGGTGAATACCGTCAAGGGGTACGCATCCCACGAGTCTGAAGTCTTCACTCAGGTGACCGCCGCCCGTGCCGGCGTAGTGGCTGCGGCCAGCAACCCGAGCACGACCACTGCTCAGCGCGCCGCCGCCGAAAACCAGCTGTCCCGCGCCCTGTTCAACCTGCAAGCCACGGCTGAGGCATATCCGCAGCTGCAAGCCAACCAGAACTTCATGGATCTGCAGAACCAGCTCAAGGAACTGGAGAACAAGATCGCCTACGCCCGTCAGTTCTACAACGACGTGGTCCTGAAGCTCAACACCGCCATCGAAACCGTGCCGACGAACATCATCGCCGGTCTGTTCCACTTTGAGCAGGCGCAATACTTCGAGGCCGATGACGCTTCCCGTCAGGTGCCACAGGTCCAGTTCTGACCCGCTTCAGGCCCGTCCGGTAAGCCGCCGGCCGGGCCCGTATTGTCTTAAGAGAGGGAAGATATGCGGATACGATTCATTCGCGCCGGAATCATCAGCATTGTTGCCACGGTGGTGTTGGCAGTTATCACCTTGGCGATAATCGGGACTTCCGCGTTCGGCGATTCGGCCGACCTCAGCTACCGCACGCTGGACTATGACGTGACCGCCACCGCGAACGGTGATTTGAAGGTCACGCAGCATATCGACGTCAAGATGCGTGAGCGTACCGACAGTGACGACAACACCAAGCCGTGGAAGCAACTGTTTCAGCAATACACGCTGAACTCCGGCACCCTGACTGATATCAGCGATATCAGCGTGCGCAACGTCACAGACGGCATCGACTATGCCCAACAGAGCGAGCCCAAGCTGCCCAGTGACGTCTTTTCCGACAAGGAATGGAACAGTGACTACGCCAACCATTGGTATATCGCCGATGTGAGCGATGGCAGCGACCATCCAAAGGCATACACGTCCGGTACCGATGGCCTCAAGCCCAGCGCCTCCGCCACCGAAGATAACACGACCGTGGAGATCGGCTGGAATATTCCGGTCACCACCGAGGCCGACAGTATGAAGTTCGACGTGAGCTTCACCATGCACGATGTGGCCACCAAATGGAAAGACGTGGCCTCCTTCCAATGGGAGCCGTTCGGCAAGAAGAACCAAGTGCCTATCGGCACGGTCACCGGCACCGTCCACTTCCCCAACGGCATCACCGGCAAAACCTCATGGGCATGGCTGCACACCGAGCGCACTTCGGAAACCAAGCGCAACAGCGACGGCAGCTACACGTTCACGGCCTACAACATCCACAATGGCGACTACCTCGATGTGGTCGCGGCGTTCGATGCCGCCAAAGCCAAGGGCATCGCCCGCAAGGGAACCGGCAATCATCTCAAGGACCTGAAACAGGACGAATATAAGCAACAGCAGCGCTGGCTCGACAAGCAACGATTCGCTGCCAGAGCTCGTCTCGTGTTCTGGATTGTCAGCATCGTGCTCGGCATCGCGTTGTGCGCGTGGGGTATCTGGGCTGTGATCTCCAGCAACCGGCGTGCGCAATACCGTGGCAGCGTCGAATACTGGCGCGACCAGCCCGGCATCAGTCCGGCTTCCGCAGCCCGTCTGATTCGCGTGGTCGATCCGTCGACGCGCCAATCCGATGAAGACCGCCAGCTGACCGCCACCATGCTGTCGCTCGCCGTCAAGAAGGCCATTGCCGTCTATCCGGGGCCGTCGGACATGTATCGCGGCATCGACATGAGCCAGGCCACGCCGGTGGGCTTGAGCCAAATGATTGCCGCCGACCAAGGCAAGCAGTATGCGGCAGGCATCACCAGCACCATCGTGATTCTGCCGCTCGCCATTGATGAGGCACCCAACGCGCAACAGTTGGGATTGAGCGAATCGGAAGATGCGCTGCTGAACCTGCTCATCGTCATTTCGCAGCGCGTGGGCAGCCCGGTATTCGACCTGAACCAGATGAAGGCGACCTGCCAGAACTGGCAAGACGGCTATATTGAGCTCGGCAAATTCACCGGTGCATGCAGCATGGAATACCAGCGGCTGGGTGCCACGCGCTCTGTGGGCTGGCAATGGATTCTCCCCGGCGTACTGGCCGTCGTGCTGGGATTTGGTTCGCTGCTGGCCAACAGCTTTATCGGATACCCGGTGGCTGGTCTTATCGAGCTGCCGATATTCCTGGTCGGCCTGTTCTGCTCGATGGCCGGCGCGGTGACCGTGCTCACCGACCAAGGCCAGGATATCGCCGGCCGGACTCTGGGCCTTAAGCGTTATATGGAAGACTTCTCCAACTTCACCGACCGTGGTACCGCCGATTTGGCCTTGTGGGATTGGTATATGGTCTACGCCGCCGCGTTTGGCATTTCCGATCGCGTGATGCGTGAGCTGGCCAAGGCCTATCCTCAGGTCAACGATCCGGCTTGGCTGGATGCCAACGCCTCCAACTCGTTGTTCTACTGGAACTACCGCCCGTATGGCTGGTACAGCCACCGCCATAATGGTCCGTTCGACCACGATGCTGCCGGGCAGATGGACCCGGGCATTAGCGGCCCAGCTCCGGCTTACGGAGGCACATCGTTTGCCGGCGGATTCTCCGACCTCGGCTCGCAGCTGAACTCCGGACTCGCTGACATCAGCTCGACCATCAGCGCGGCAGCACCATCCGCCGATTCCGGTGGCGATTTCTCCAGCTTCGGCTCGGGTGGCGGCTCCGGTTTCGGTGGCTCGTTCGGCGGTTCGGGTGGCGGCTCGTTCGGTGGGCGGTAAATCCAGCGTTCTGCTTACGCTGGAATCGGACACAGACCGTCTCATTACTGTTGAAGGGAATCACCATGGCATTGTTCCGTAACCTCGGACCGTTCTCCACCACCGCCATCGGCCACGGCGAAATGCCGCTGACCATCGAAAACAATCGCGGCCACGAGGTCGGCATCGAAACCCTGCATGCCTCGCTGGACGCCGGCTGCCGCCACATCGACACCGCTTGGGCCTACTACTGCTCCGGCGGCGAAGAACAGACCGGTGAAAAGCTGGTGCGCGAGGCCCTTGAGACCTGGAAGGGGCCGAAGGACGAGGTGCTGGTGGCCACCAAGGTGGGCCACTTCCGCAACTTCACCGACGGCCGCCCCACGTGGGATGTGGACGGTCGCCCGGAGAACCTGATTCGTCGCGGCAAGGAGAGCGCACTGGCGCTCGGCGTGGACACCATTGACCTGCTGTACTTCCACCGCCCCGATCCGAAGGTGCCGTACAACGAGTCCGTCGAAGCCATCAAGCAGCTGGTGGACGAGGGCGTGGCGCAGGAGGCCGGTATCTCCAACGCCTCCATCGAGCAAATCGACATTGCGCGCGGCATTCTGGGCGACAAGCTCGTGGCCGTGCAAAACCAGTACTCGCCGATTCACCTGGAGACCCAGGACACGCTCGACTACTGCGCCAAGGTTGGCTTGGCCTTCGTGTGCTGGAGCCCGCTCGGCGGCTACCGTCACCCCTATGATGAGACCAAGTTCGACCCGTTCCGCGAGGTCGCGGCGGCCCACGGCGTGAGCTACCAGCAGGTCGTGCTGGCATGGGAGCTCGCCAAGGGCGACCACATGTTCGTGATTCCCGGCGCGCACCGTCCCGAAACCATCCTCGACTCCCTGAAGGCCGACCAGCTCGAACTCACCCCCGAAGAACTCGCCAAGCTCGGCTGAACTTTCTCAGCTCCCCTTGTCAGGGGAGCTGTCTCGCGTAGCGAGACTGAGGGGTAGTCGCCGGAGTAGTCCCGGGTAGTTCCACAAGGAGATAATTGTGCGCAAAAAACTCATCCTCGACCTCGATACCGGCATCGATGACGCGCTCGCCATCGCATATGCCCTAGGCAGTGCCGACGAGATTGATTTGATCGGTATCACGGCCACCTACGGCAATGTCGCGGTGCCGCTGGCCGCGCGCAACGCGCTGGCGGTACTGCACTTGTTCGGCCGTGACGACGTTCCGGTCTATCCCGGAGTCGACCATCCCATCGCCCCGGCAACATTGCCGAAAATGCGTGGCACCACACCAGACGAGCGGGCCCAGGCCTACGCGCGCTGGCAGAACGGCGGCGCGGACGGCTGGCAAACGGACGCTTCGTGGTCACCAACTCCCGGCTCGGTGGCGGTCCACCATCCCAACGGCATCGGTGGCGCAATCATCCCCGACTCCCCGCGCGCTCCGGAAGCACCAGGCTCGGCGGTCGATTTCATCATCACCGCCGCGCATGAATACGGCCCGGACCTGACCATCGTACCTACGGGCGCGATGACCACCATGGCCACCGTATTCCGCAACGCTCCGGACCTGAAGGATTCCGGTGTGAACGTGACGTTGATGGGCGGCGCCCTCACATTGCCCGGCAATGTAAGCCCGGCCGCCGAAGCGAACATCTCCCAAGACCCAGAGGCAGCAGACTATCTGTTCAAGTGTGGCGCACGCACCACCATGATCGGCCTCGACGTGACCCACCAGACCGCGCTCACCCGTGAGAAAGCCCATGAATGGGCGTCTCTGGGGACGCCAGCCGGCGACTTCCTCGTCACCATGACCGACTACTACATCGACTTCTACCTGAAGAACCAGCCGGAGATTCGCGGATGTGGACTGCACGACCCGCTGGCCGTGGCCGCCGCGCTCGACCCATCGCTGGTCACGACCTTCGGGTTCAACTTGCAAGTCGATCTCGAGGGCCCGTTCCGAGGCCGTACCATCGGCGATCGTTCACGGCTTCAGGACCCCGACAAACACACGCAGGTCGCCTTGGGCGTCGATGTGCCGGAATTCCTGGATCGTTTCATGGGGCGCGTCACCGCGGCGGCCCGGTGACGCGGACGGCGGCCGTCCGGTCCGCTCCACGCCGTGGATGGATATGACCCATGGCGTGGAGCGCCCTTTTGGGAACCGACAGAACATAGGGGGGCGCTGCATGCGCAGCGCCCCCCTATGTGTCAGATCATGCCGCAGCCCGGAATCAGGCCGCCGGGCGGATCGAGCGTGAGATATTGCTCCTCCAGATCGATGTCGGGGACCAAGGCCTCCACGAACGGGACCAACGCGGTCTTTTCGACCACATCCTCGCCCTTGGAATTCTGGCCGGTTACCACCGGCTCGGTCAAACGAATCTTGAGCAGGGATTGGGCGGGGGAGTCGATCACATCCACCACTTTGCCGACCACTTGGCCGGCGGGCAGTCCCAGACCGTTGCCCTCGACTAGACGGGCCTCAAGGCCAATAAGATCCTTGGGATACCATTCGTCGGCCTCGAGCATGTCCTCCGCATCGTCGACCTCGCCGTAGAGTTCGACACCGTTTAGGGCCTCGGCGGCATTGCGGTCGTCGACGCCCTCAAGCTTGAGAATCCAACGATCCTTGAACGTGCGCGAGCCCTCGACGATGTACTCGGTCTCGCCATCCTGGCTGTAGAGCACGGAGTCCGGCTCGAAGCGCCACTCGGGATCATCGGTGTACAGGCGCACGGTGACTTCGCCCTTCAGGCCCTGTGCGCGGCCAATACGAGCGACCCTCAGCAACTCGAGCTGCTGAGGGTCGTCGTGCATGTCTTGCTGTGCCATGCTGTGAATCGTTCCTTATCGGTTATCGACGGACGTCCATGATGTCAACGCGGACCTTGTGGTCAGACAGTGCCTGAATCACGGTGCGAATCGCGTTGGCGGTGCGGCCGCCACGGCCGATCACACGGCCGATGTCTTCCGGGTTCACGCGTACGCGAAGCAGTTCGCCGCGCGCGTTCTCATGAGACTTGACGGAAACATCGTCGGGAAAATCAACGATGTTCTTGATGAGGTGTTCCACAGCTTGTGCAAGCATAGCTAGCCTTTCGTTTCCGCTCAGGCCTCAGCCGGAGCTTCTTCGGCGGCCTCTTCAGCCGGGGCTTCCTCAGCGGCGGCAGCGGCTTCGGCTTCAGCCTTGGCCTTGGCAGCAGCTTCGGACTTGGCGGCCTTCAGCTTCTGAGCCTGGTCCTCAACGGCCGCGATGCGGGCCTCGGCGTCCGGGCCAGCCTCAACGGTCTTCAGGGTGCCTTCGGCACCTTCAAGGCCCTTGTACTTCTGCCAGTCGCCGGTGATGTTCAGCAGCTTGAAGACGGGCTCGGACGGCTGAGCGCCGACGCCGAGCCAGTACTGAGCGCGATCAGACTTGATCTGGATGGTCGAGGGCTGGGTGTTGGGGTTGTAGGTACCGATCTCCTCGATGACCTTGCCGTCACGCTTCTTGCGGGAATCGACGACCACCACACGGTAGAAGGCGTAGAACTTCTTGCCCTGTCGCTTCAGACGAATCTTGGTTGCCAAAATGGCTCTCCTTGTAATGCTAGGTGTGCGGGTTCTCGGTTTGCCATGTGGGGCATGGCCGTCCGGAATCCACGTGTCCTCGCGGCTCGGGGTGTAGAGGGCGCCACGCGCGCGCGAATAACTGGCCTATTATAGCGCACAGGGCCGGACTGGGCGTGGCGCACTGTGGTTGCGGTGTGGTGCGCGTTCCCCGTTGCGCAACATTCCGGGGAATGTATCGCGAAAATGCCGGCTATCGCAGTGCAAGCGTTGCGGTCAGGGCCAGATGATCAGTGCCCTCGACCTCAAACGACTTCACGCCGGACGGTTTGAGCCCGGGAGTGAACAGCACGTGATCCAGCTCGATGCGCGGCCACTTGAGCCAGCTCGGGAAGGTGAGATTCGGGCCGGCGGCTTGAATCAGACTTGCGTCCTTGAATCCGGACTTGAGCAACGCGCGGAAGCTCGGATGGTCGGTGCTCGAGTTGAGATCGCCCATAACGACGACGATATTGCGATTGCTGACGGATTTTGCACGGGCGAGTTCTCGCAGACCCAAAATGCCGGCCGACCAATCCGCGCAGCCGCGCATCGGCGATTTCGGGTGAGCCGAACAAAGTGTCACCGTGCGATTACCGGAGGTTTTGAGGGTGATGGCGGGAACGTCGGCGGCAGGGATGGAGACCACGTTGGGCACCGCTGCGCTCGGCTCGTAGCGGGAATAGATCACGTTGAATCCGCCATTATCGGTCTCTTTGGCGTCTCCGAACTGATGGTAGGGGAGAAGTTCGTTGATGTCGGCTTCGGTAAGACGTGTGATGAGGTCGTCGGTGACTTCCTGCAAGGCCAATACGCTGATATTGCGTTCGCGAATATTGCGAATGATTTCAGCGGCGTCGGCGCGTCCGTATCGACAATTCATCGTCATAACCGAGAACTGGGGCGAGAGTGTTTCACGCGTTGTTTCACGGTGTCCATCGGAGATGGTTTCGGGCCCTTCCTTCGGAGTGTTTGAGGTACCCGATGTATTGCTGTTATGGCTTTTTGACAGCGTCGGCGAAGTTGTTTCACGGGCTGTTTCACGGTGGGATTCTTTGCGTTTCCCGGCCGGGTCGATTGACGTACCCCAGTAGTTGATGCGCTGTGAGCTGGCAATCAGCGCGACCACAATAAGCAACGACATCGCAGTCCATTCATGTTGCCATGCGGCGACCGCGGCCAGAATCATCAAAGGAACCCACAACAGCGGCGTCAGGGCAATCATGTACGGAAGCGGCATACGGGCCTCGAGACCGGCGGGCAGCGCGCTTAAGGTCGTCCATAACAGTGCGATGATTGCCACCGCGCTGAGGATTGTCGTCATGGAAGTTCCTTTCGAAATATAAATTGAACCGAGATATAATTTGGCTCCCCTCTGCGAGGGGAGCCAAGTTGTGAGATCAGCGACCGAACAGTCCGCCAAGGCCTCCGCCGAGGTTCGGCGGCAGTTCAGTGCCACCGTCGACGTTGCCCATCATCTGCTCAAGGCCAGCGGGCAGGGCCGGGTTCTGTGGCTTCTTGGCGAAGGCGGAACCGCCGGTCGAACCGGAGGACTTGCCGGCCAGCTTATCGCGCAATGCCTTCTCCTCGGCCTCGCGCTTCATCGGATTGCCGGACTTGCCGCCCTTCTTCTTGTTCTTGCCCTTCTTCTTGCCGCCGCCCATAGCCGGGCCGCCGAAGCCGGGGATGCCGCCGCCCATGCCGCCACGATTGGACATGCGCTTCATCATCTTTGCGGCCTGCTCGAAACGCTGCAGCAAAGCGTTCACCTGAGAAACCGTCACGCCGGAACCATAGGCGATACGGGCGCGGCGGGAACCATTGATAATCGACGGATCGCGGCGCTCGGCCGGGGTCATCGAGCGAATAATCGCCTCGGTGCGGTCGATTTCCCTCTCATCGAACTGCTCGAGTTCCTTGCGGTGCTGGGCCATGCCCGGAATCATGCCGAGCAGCGACTTCATTGAGCCCAGCTTGCGCACCTGCTGCAGCTGATCGAGGAAGTCGTCCAGGCCGAAGGAACCTTCGGAGATTTTCTCGGCGGCCTTGCGGGCCTCTTCCTCATCGAACTGCTTCTGCGCCTGCTCGATGAGCGTCATGATGTCGCCCATGTCGAGGATGCGCGAGGCCATGCGGTCCGGGTGGAAGACCTCGAAGTCCTTCAGGCCCTCACCGTTGGAGGCGAACAGGATCGGCTTGCCGGTCACGGACGCCACGGACAGCGCGGCACCACCGCGGGCGTCGCCATCGAGCTTGGAGAGCACCACGCCGGTGAAGTCCACGCCTTCGTCAAAGGCCTTGGCGGTCTTGACGGCGTCCTGGCCGATCATCGCGTCGATGACGAACAGGATTTCGTTGGGACGCACGGCATCGCGAATGTCGCGAGCCTGCTTCATCAGCTCCTCGTCCACGCCCAGACGACCGGCGGTATCGATGATCACCGTGTCGTAGAGCTTCTGCTTGGCGAGTTCGATGGAATCGCGGGCCACCTTCACCGGGTCGCCGGAGGTCTGGCCCGGAGCTGCGACGGCCTCGCCGCCATCGGATTGGACGCCCTTTTCGGGAGCATAGACGGGCACGCCGGCGCGTTCGCCGACCACCTGCAGCTGCGTCACCGCGTTCGGACGCTGCAAATCGGCCGCCACCAGCAGCGGCGTGTGGCCGGAATCCTTGAGCCAGTAGCCGAGCTTGCCGGCCAGCGTGGTTTTACCGGCACCCTGAAGGCCGGCGAGCATGATGATCGTCGGCGGGTTCTTCGCGAAGTTCAGCGGACGGTCGACGCCTTGGCCGAGCACGTCGGTGAGCTCCTCGTTGACGATTTTCACCACCTGCTGGGCGGGGTTGAGTGCGTCGGACACCTCGGTGCCCAGTGCACGCTCACGCACCTTGCCGGTGAAGGAACGCACCACGTCGAGCGCCACGTCGGCGTCGAGCAGCGCGCGGCGGATTTCACGGATCGTGCCGTCGATATCCGCCTCGGAAAGCTTGCCCTTGCTCTTCAGATGCTTGAACGCATTCGAGAGTCTGTCTGTCAAAGATGAAAAAGCTGCCATAATGGGCAACAGTTTAGCCGCCACGCGGGAAATTGCGGTGTTGGGGACGACGCTTTTCGGGGAATGTGCCGCGTAGTAGTCAGGGATGTTGGGCATTCAGACGGCAAATGCCGTGCCGTCCGCTCGTGGCGAAGCCAATCGAGTGCTTCCGATACCATGGAAACCGTAAAGAATCCTGTGTTTTTTGGAATACTTACGCTGTTTTGAAAATCGCTGGACACCGCTTATACGCAGACTGCCGTGCGCTCCGAACCATGACGTTCGGGCCAACGCAGACATGCCGTGCAATAAGGAAGGCCCACTGATGCCCACCCAAAAACTACTCGAACGCAAAGCCCTGATCGTTGGTATCGTCATCAACGTGCTGCAGGTCTTAGCCGGCATGGCCGTGTTCTTCATGACCGGTCTCAAGGCCATGTTCCTCGACTTCTCCTTCACCGCGATTTCCGTCCTGTCCGGAATGGTGGCGGTGTACCTCTCGTCGCGCACGGTGCGAACCACCGAGCGCTTCCCCAATGGCATGTTCGCACTGGAACCTATCTACGCGATCTGCAAGGCCATTTTCACCATGTCGTTGTTGGTGTATTCGCTGATTGACGTGTGCCGAGTAGCGTACGACTACTTCGTGTTCGGGTCCGGCGAACGCATTGAAACCGGCCCGGTGGTCATCTACGAGATCCTGACCGTAATCGTGTGCTTCAGCCTATACACGTATTACCGGCGCTCCAACCGATCCATCGGCGATTCCAGCACCATGCTCACCGCCGAGTGCAAGAGCACGTTGGTCGACGGATCGATGTCGTTCGGCATCGGCGTAGTTGCCATCTTCCTGATGCTGCTACCGGCCGGCGGTCCGCTTGACTTCCTGCACTACACCGGCGATTTCTTCATCACCGTGGCTTTGGTGGCATTGACCATCAAGGAGCCGTTCAGCGTGCTCAAAGAGGCGTTCGTGGAATTGGTCGGCGGCGTGCATGACGACGATGAAACCAACGCCTACGTGGAGGCCGAGGCACAGCGCCATCTGCCTGCCAACACCGACTACGAGCAGACGCTGATCTTCAAGACCGGTATGAACTACACCGTTGACGTGTATCTGAGCGGTATCGGCGAAACCATTGATGTAGCTGACCTCATCGAATGCAAGCGCTCGCTGGAAAAGGAGCTCAGCAAGCGCCTGCACATCGTGGACGTGGACTTCGTGTTTGACTGATTGATGGGTTTGAAGCGACTACTTCAGACTCCAAGTGGAACCCTGCGGGCCGTCTTCGATGGCGATGCCGGCCTCGGTCAGGGCGTCGCGAATCTGATCGGCCTTGGCGAAATCCTTGGCCTTGCGAGCTTCGGCACGGGCGTTGAGCTGTTCGGCGATCAGTGCCTCCAGCGCTGCATGCTCGGGCGACTCGGCCGTGCCATCAGCGGCACCGCCGGCAGCGCCGGCGGACACCCACGGTTCGGCCAGCGGGTCCAGGCCCAAGGTGTCGAGCATGGCACGCACGGCGAGCAGCGCCTCACGCACCTCGGCCTTGGCGGTTTCGGAATCGGCGCGGTCAGCCAGCTGTGAAAGCAACGTATTGCCGGAACGGATGGCGGTGAAGATCGCGGCGGTTGCACCAGACACATTGACATCGTCATTCATGGCGGCCACGAAATCGGCGGGCAAATCGTCGGCGGAGACGGCAGTGACTTCCTCGCGAGAAGGCTGTCCACCCAGCGCCACACCGGCACGCTCGATGAAGTTCGAGACGCGGTCGTATGCGGCCTGCGCCTCGACCAGCGCCTGATCGGACCATTCGAGCATCGACCGGTACTGCACGGAGCCCAGGGCGTAACGCACCACCCAAGCGGAATGCTCAGCCAACACGCTCGGCACGGACAGGCCGGTGCCCAGCGACTTCGACATCTTCTCGCCCTTGGCGGTCACCCATGCCGAATGCATCCAGCGCGCAGCGGAGGGGTAGCCGGCCGCACGGGTCTGAGCCATTTCGTTTTCGTGGTGGGGGAAGCGCAGATCCAAGCCGCCGCCGTGAATGTCGAAGCCATCGCCCAGGTAACGGTGGGACATGGCGGAGCATTCGATGTGCCAGCCAGGGCGGCCCACGCCAAACGGCGTCGACCAACGGGCGTCCTCGGGATCGGTGTCCTTCGGAGCCTTCCACAGGGCGAAATCACGCGGATCATGCTTGTCGGGGGAGGCATCGGCCGGGTCGACCGGATTGTACTTGTCGGCACCGGTGGCGTCCACGGACGGGCCCATGCGGTCGGCCACGGCGGCGGCCTCATCGACTTCGGAGGTCTGCTTCTGGTGAGTGAGTTCGCCGTAATGCGGCCAGGATGCCACATCGAAGTACACGTTGCCGGTGGGCTTGCCGTCCGCATCCGTGACCACATAGCCGTGACCGTTGTCGAGAATGCGCTGAATCAGGTCGATCATGTCCGACATGTGGCCGGTGGCGCGAGGTTCCACAGTGGGCGGCAGTACGCCGAGCGTGTTGTATGCCTCGGTGAATTCGCGCTCGTAGTAATAGGCGCGGGCCCACCAACGCTGGCCTGCGGCCGCGGCCTTAACGAGAATCTTGTCGTCGATATCGGTCACATTACGCACAAAAGTGACTTTGTAGCCGAGCTTCAAAAACCAGCGGCGCACGATGTCGAACGCCACGGCGGCACGGATATGGCCAATATGCGGTGACGACTGCACAGTCGCGCCACACACATAAATGCCGACTTCGCCCGGCTTGAGCGGCACGAAATGGCTGACCTGGTGCGAGGCGGTGTCATACAGATTCAGGCCTTCTGCGGCCTTGGCAACATGCACTGGCGTCAGGCTTGAAGGCATGACGGAAATGTTGAAATCCTGCGGTTCTTGGCTGTTTCCCATAACACTCAAGCGTAGGGTCCGAACCAGACATGCTGAATCGTTACTCGAAGAGTTTGATGAACGCTTCACAGGTGGGGCCCGAACGAGGTGACAGACGGATGAGAAGCGGGACAACAGTCTCGCGAGAACACGTCTTTGACCGCTGCGGAAACTGCGAGATTCATGGATTTGCCCTGCTCGTTACGCAAACGGGGAACGCTCGTGCCACAATAGAAGTCATGGCCACACCACAAGTGCTCATTTTGCAACATGTCCCATGGGAACGCCCGGGACGCATATTGTCGAACCTCGAGGACATCGGTCTTGAGACGGTGACGATGAATATCGTCGACAAAAAGAAACCGGACTTGCCTGATTTCGGCGAACTGGCTGGCGTGGTAATCATGGGTGGGCCTATGGGCGCGCTTGATTACGATAAGTATCCGGGGCTGAAGGCAGAAGCCAAGTTGGCGCGTGCCGCCGTGGCTTCAGGCAAGCCGATTCTCGGTGTATGCCTGGGGCATCAGATTATCGCCACTGCGCTTGGTGCGCAGCTGCGCAAGGGCGATGCGCCGGAGATTGGGTTCGCGCCGATCAAGCGTGTGGACAAGCATGACTTCTTCTCCATGTGGGATAAGCAGCTGACGGTGCTGCACTGGCATAACGACGTGGTGGGCCTGCCCGCGGAAGGCCAGCTGCTGTCGCGTTCGTCTTCCACCAAGGTGCAGGCATTCCGACTGGGATCCGCGCTGGGCATGCAGTTCCACCTGGAAGTGTGCGGCTCGCTGCTGGACGAATGGCTGGATGAGCCGAGCATGGTCAAGGATCTCAAGGCCGCGGGTGGTTCCAAGTCCCAATTGCGCGAGCAGTTCGCCCAATACGACCAGCTACTGCAACCGCTCGCCGAGCAAGTGTTCTCCGGTTTTGCGGCCCGCTGCAACTCCTACGCTCAGACGCTGAACAAATAACGTTTGCGGGCCGCCGCTGGGCAAGCGTGGCGCTACATTGGTGAGTCATGCCGACTTATGACATTGGACTGGAACACGTTTCGCTCGCTTTCGCTACCAAAACCATCTTCACTGATGTAACGCAGGGTGTTTTTGAAGGTGACCGCATCGGCATCGTCGGCAAGAACGGCGACGGCAAATCCACGTTGCTGCACCTGTTCCGCGGTGCTCAGGAGCCGGATTCCGGCCGCGTGACAAAGCGTGGCGGACTCACGTTCGGCATGCTTGACCAGCGTGATCCCCTTGATGACAACGCCACCATTCGCGAAGCCGCACTTGAGGGGCGCGCCGACTACGAATGGGCGTCCGATAACACTTCCCGTGAAATCGTCGAGGCATTGCTCGGCGGCATGAGCCTGGATGCCAAGGTCGGCTCCTTGTCCGGCGGCCAGCGTCGCCGCGCCGATTTGGCCCGACTGCTGCTCAAGGATTGGGATATTCTCGCACTTGACGAGCCCACCAACCATCTCGACGTGGTCACTATCCACTGGCTTGCCGAACATTTGAAGAACCGCTGGTCCAAAGGCCAGGGCGCTCTGTTGCTCGTGACCCACGATCGCTGGTTCTTGGACGAGGTCTGCGAATCGATGTGGGAAGTCCACGATGGCGTGATCGAGCCGTTCGAGGGCGGCTATTCCGCATATATGCTGCAGCGCGTGGAACGCGATCGCCAAGCCGATGTGCGCGAAACCAAGCGCCGCAATCTGGCTCGCAAGGAGCTCGCATGGCTTTCCCGCGGTGCTCGTGCCCGCTCCACCAAGCAGAAGTTCCACGTCAAGGCCGCACGCGAATTGATTGCCGATGTGCCGCCGATGCGTAACACACTTGAACTGAAGCAAATGGCCACCTCCCGTCTCGGCAAACAGGTGGTCGATTTGGTCGACGTGACGCAGATTTTCGAAAAACCGCAGGGCATGGCCGATATCGACCCGGATGTGGCGGCGCTCTCCGCGTCCGCTTCCCGCGTGGATGTGGTCAACGCCATGTACGCCGAGCCGCAGCTGCATGGTTCCGTTGAGGTGGCGGTCACCGACCTGACTGACCCGCGCCTGGTGGACGCCGGCGTGCCGGAAGCCGTCGAGTCCGCTGAGGAAGCGCGTAAGAAGGCCGAGGCTGAGAGCGGCAATCCGCAGCTTGCTGACGATCGCGAGGTTCGTCGCATGAACACGGGTGGTGAAACCATCGGCGGTGGCACTGCTGCAACGGATTCGGATGCTGACACTGCTGCAGCCGGTGTCACCTCGGCTGCACGCAAGGTGACGGTTTCCGGCCGTGAGATTTTGGATGATGTGACTTGGCTGATTGGCCCCGGCGACCGCTTCGGCATCGTCGGTGCGAATGGTGCCGGCAAGTCCACGCTGCTTAAGTTGATTGATGGCACACTCACCCCGACCGCAGGCCATGTGAACATTGGCAAGACGGTGAAGTTCGCGGTGCTCTCGCAGCGCCTCGATGAGCTGGAGAAGCTCGGCAAGTACAAGATCAAGGAAGTGCTTTCCCGCTATAAGCCGAGCTACATTGTGGATGGCAAGGAAGTGACGCCGGGACAGTTGATGGAGCGTCTCGGCTTCGAATCCGCCCAGCTGATGACGCCGATCCGCGATCTCTCCGGTGGTCAGAAGCGCCGCATGCAACTGCTGCTGATTCTGCTTGACGAGCCGAACGTGCTCATCATGGACGAGCCCGGCAACGATCTGGACACCGATATGCTCGCCGTCATGGAAGACCTGCTCGATACTTGGCCGGGCACGTTGATTGTCGTATCCCACGACCGGTACCTGCTGGAGCGCGTCACCGATCAGCAGTTCGCGCTGATTGGCGGCAAAGTACGTCACTTGCCCGGCGGCGTGCAGGACTACCTCGATATGGTTGAGGCTATTAAGAACGGCAAGGGATTGCCGGCTGACACGCCTGGCTTCGCGGGCACCGGTAGCAGCTCGGCGAAGTCTGGTAAGGGTAAGGCGGCCGCCGTCAACGCTGCCGCATCTCTCCCTCAGTCCGCTTCGCGGACAGCTCCCTCGTCAGAGGGAGCCAATAACGGTGAGGACTCCACCTCGAAGCTCACCGGCAAGGCCTTCCACGAGGCATCCAAGCGCGTGAATGCCATCGAGCGCAAGCTTGCCAAACTGGAAGAGCAGAAGACCGATCTCGAGGCGCAGATGGCCGCCCATGACCCGAGCGACTACGAGGGTCTCAACAAGCTCAATGAACAACTCACCGCCGTCAATACTGAAAGCGATGATCTCGAAGCCGAATGGCTCGAACTCTCCGAACAATTGGAGTAGCGGGAGAAACCGTAACGTTCACAAGGCCTCGGCAGTTTGCCGGGGCCTCCCGCTATGCAAACTCCCACGGATTAATCAATTCCACGTCGGTACCTTCGAAGTCCTTGATATTGCGCGTGGCTATGGCCGCATCCCAGGAACAGGCAATTGCCGCAATCATGGCGTCTTGAATACTGGTAGGTGTGCCCCTGTGTTCGCGTTCGACAAGGATATGGGCATAATCCGCAGCTGCCTGAGTGTCAAATGCGAACGTTCTGTCCTCTAATGTCATAAGCGCCAGCTTGACGGTCGTATCTGTGTACTTTCGTCGTTTGCCTTCAGGCATGCGACATATTCCGGCCAACAACTCGGCGACGGTGATGGCGGTGGTTGCCAAATTGCTTGTATCTTGGTTCCTCAGCCAATTGGCAACGTGTTCGTCTGGCTGTTTCTTGATGATTTCGCTGATGACGTTGGTGTCCAGAATAATCATGGCCGATTCCTATTCAAAAGATACTGGCGGTCGGGAATCGGCGGAATTTCGCTCGGATAGTGGGAGTTCCCCCTTGTCGAGTCCCTCAAAATCCATGTTCTTCATGAATTCGCGGATCTCGTCATAGAAATTGGTCTTTCGCGTGATTTCATGCGCCACCGTGCCAGCCAGCCATTCTTCAAGAATGGATCGCACCTGAGATTCCATGGAGCGGTTGTTTTTCTCAGCCACTTCTTTGAGCTGCTGAATCTGCTCATCGGGTATTTTTCGGATGGTCAATGTTGCCATGATGCACCTCCTTGTTGCTGTCATAATGCTAGCATGAGGGCTGTCGTTTTGCTTGCAGTACGGGTGATGAGGTATGCACGCATGAAAAAAGGCGGATATGCATCATGCGCATCCGCCTTTTGAGCTTGGACTGGGTCTTCCCGCAGTCGCCGAATCAGCGCCCGGTAACCTCGGAACCGACGACCTTTTCGCTCAGGGCGCGCGGGCCGCGGGTCACGGCTACGGCACCGGAGCGCACCAGCTCAATCACACCGTAATGCTCCAAAAGCCCCAGCAGGGCGTCGATCTTGCCTTCGGCACCGGTGGCCTCAATGGTCAGCGATTCCGGATTCACGTCCACCACGCGCACGCGGAACAGACGCACGATCTCCAGCACGTCGGAACGGTTGGATTCGTTGGCGGCCACCTTGATGAGCACCAGTTCGCGTTCCACGGTGGAGTTCGGGTCGAGTTCCACGATTTTGAGCACATGCAGCAGCTTGTTGAGCTGCTTGATGATCTGCTCCAGCGGCACGGCCTCCACGTCGGCGGTCACCGTGACGCGAGAGATGTCCGGACGCTCGGTGGGGGAGACGGACAGCGAGTTGATGTTGAACGCACGGCGGGCGAACAGGCCGGCGATACGCGCCAGCACGCCTGGGCGGTTCTCCACCAGCACGGACAGCGTATGACGCTGGGAACCAGGCTGGGATGCAGGATAGTTAGCCATGAGTGTTCTCCTCTCCTCAGTGCTCGCTCGCAGTGGCAGCGGCGGTCTCGTGCTCGAACACGCCGGTCGCATGCTCGTCCGGACCGGTTCCCGGAGCCGGGGTGCCGCCAGCCAGCGGCTTGATGCCGGGCTTGTACGTCACCTCGTCGTTGGGGGCGCCGGCGGCTACCATCGGCCACACCATCGCATCCTTCCACACGCGGAAGTCGATCAGCACCGGGCGGTCGTTGATCTGGTTCGCCTTTTCGATGGCGGCAATCGCCTCTTCCTCGGTGAACGCGCGGATACCCACGCAGCCGTATGCCTCGGCCAACTTGATGAAATCAGGCACTTCGAGCGGCGCATCGCCGTCGGCCAGTGCCGCCGCACCATCGGCACCGTGCGCTTCACCATCGAGCAGGTTGGTCTGCGAGTAGTGGTGCTCGTAGAACAGCGTCTGCCACTGACGGACCATGCCGTATACGGAGTTGTTCAGAATCGCGATCTTCACCGGAGCGTGGTCCAGGAACGCGGCGGCCAGCTCCTCAGAGGTCATCTGGAAGGAACCGTCACCATCGATCAGCCACACCGGCTTCTTGCCCTCGAATTCACGGGCCGAGCCCACGGATGCGCCGATGGCAGCCGGCAGACCGTAGCCCATCGTGCCGAGGCCTCCGGAGGAGATCCAAGCGTGCGGGTTCTCAAAATCGATGAACTGCGAAGCCCACATCTGGTGCTGGCCCACACCGGTCACCCAGATGGTGGACGGATCGGCCATCTCAGAGAGCTTCTTGATGACCCACTGCGGGGCCAGCGATCCGTCGGTCGGCTCATCCCACGTCATCGGGTATTCCTCGCGCCAGCCGTCGATCGCCTTCCACCAGGGGGCCAGATTCGGCTTGCCCTGAATGGCCTGCGTACGCTGAATCTCGGGAATCAAGTCGTCGAGCACGGTAGCCACATCGCCCACGATCGGCACGTCGGGCTGACGGTTCTTGCCGATTTCAGCCGGGTCGATGTCAATGTGAATCACGCGGGCGGTCGGTGCGAAGGCGTCGAGCTTGCCGGTCACGCGGTCGTCGAAACGTGCACCGATGGCCACAAGCAGGTCAGCGCGCTGCACGGCGCCGGTTGCGGCAATCGTACCGTGCATGCCTAGCATGCCGAGGTTCTTCGGGTCGGAGTCGGGAATGATGCCGCGTGCGGGCAGGGTCGTGACCACGGGAGCGCCGGTCAGGTCGGCCAGAGCCTTGACCTGTGCGCCGGCGTTGGAGCGGGCGGCGCCGCCACCCACATACAGCACCGGGCGGTACGACTGAGAGAACAGCTTCGCCGCGTCGGACAGCACACGGCCGTGCGCCTTGGTGGTGGGGTTGTAGCCGGGCAGAATCATGCGCTGCGGCCATGAGTAGTACATGTCGCCGGTCTGTGCGGTCTTGGTCAGATCCACGACCACCGGGCCGGGGCGGCCGGTGTTGGCGATGTAGTACGCCTCGGAAAGCACGCGAGGAATGTCCTGCGCGCGGGTCACGAGGAAGGAGTGCTTGGACACCGGGTAGGTGATGCCCACGATATCCGCCTCCTGGAAGGCATCAGTGCCGATGGCTTGCACGCCCACCTGACCGGTAATCACGACCATGGGCACGGAGTCCATGTTCGCGTCCGCAATGGCCGTGACCACGTTTGTGGCACCCGGGCCGGAAGTCACGATGCACACGCCCACCTTGCCAGTGGCCAGTGCGTAGCCTTCGGCGGCGTGGCCGGCGGCCTGCTCGTGGCGCATAAGCACGAAGCGGAACTTCGTGTTGTCTTTGATCTCGTGGTAGACGGGCAGAATCGCGCCGCCAGGAATGCCGAAGACGTCCTCGACGCCGAGGTCCTCCAGCGAACGAATCAGCGCCTGGGCGCCAGTCATCTTCTCGCCATCGACGATGGTCTGCTTATCGGGGGCCGTGTTGATTTTCGGTACACCGCTGAATGCCTGCAAAGGCGTGGGTAAAGCCATGATTCCTCTCACCTCATAGGTTTTGTCGCGAACCTGCCCGACCTTGGGATGGGGCCGGGTGCCCGCGTGTCTGATTCCAGTCGCTTCCCCGAGACTTGTGGCCCCGGCGCGACTCGTCGCTCATGTTGGTATTAGTCTATTCGCAAATCCGACAGCGGGCTTACTTAGTCCGCGTCTTGAACGAGTCCAGTGACTTCCAGCCCGCTTCGGCGGCCGCCAGCTGCGCCTTACGCTTGCTGGAGCCCTTACCGATGCCGATGATGTCGCCGTTCTCGCCCAATGAGACGCGCGCGGTGAAGATCTGCGCGTATTCCGGGCCGGAGACCTCCATATGGTAGACAGGCTCCTCCTTGCCGAGGCCGTGCGCCTTGACGGTCAGCGAGGTCTTCCAGTCAAGTGCCGGGCCCTCGGTGGCCACTTCGGCGAGCGTGTCGTCAATAAGCCGGTGAATCACCTTGCGTGCCTCGTCGATGCCGTGTTCCAGGAAGGTCGCGCCGATGAGCGATTCCACGATGTCGCATAGGATGGAGTTCTTCTCCGCGCCGCCCTGCTCGGCTTCTCCGTGACCCAGCAGAATGTAGGGGCCCACCTTGAGCTTGGTTTTGGCGATGGCGCTCAGCGCGTCTTCGGAGACGGCCTTGGCGCGCATCTTGGCCAGTTGCCCCTCGGTCATATCCGGGTGAATGGTGAACAGCGTTTCAGTGGAGACCAGTTCGAGCACCGCGTCTCCCAGGAATTCGAGGCGTTCGTAATTGGCCACGCCGGGGTGCTCATGCGAGAAGGAACGGTGGGTGAGTGCCTGCACGAGCAGATCCGGGCTGAGAGTGGTGCCCAACGCTTCAAGAAGCTCGTTGGCCGGCGTCGGCTGCTGTGGGGTTTCATTACTCATGATTGTTGTATGGTCCTTCACGCGATGGTGATGTGTTGTGTTGTGTTGTGTTGTTTACGATGCGATGGTGTACGCAATGGTGCACTTATGCGAAGACCCCGCCACCCGTCGATGGCAGGGCCTTCATTCAAGCCGTTATCGCAGGACTCACTTGGTGTGAGCCGGCTGGATGGCGGAGCGGTAGGTGCGGCCGCGGTAGTTACCGCAGCTCGGGCAAGCCATGTGCGGCAGGGCCGGAGCGCCACAGTTCGGGCAGTTCACGGTCGCAGCAGCGGTGGCCTTCCAGTTCGCGCGACGCGAATGCGTGTTGGCGCGCGAGGTCTTGTACTTAGGCAGTGCCATTTGAGTATCCTCTATTTCGTTCGAACAATTGAGCTTAAGCGTCCGTTATCTTAACGCACGGCTCGTACAAACTTCGTTCAGGCGCGCGTCACTCGGCCTGCTCGCCGTTCTGCTCGGCCTCGAGCTGGGCTTTGAGCCCCGCCAATCCGGCAAAACGGATATCCGTCACATCGTGATGATGGTCGGGATCCTCGTTCAGATCGGCACCGCACTGCGAGCACAGACCCCTGCAATCCGGTCGGCACAGTGGTTGCAACGGCAGCGATTCGACCAGCGTGTCGCGGATCATCGCCTCGATGTCCGCGAATGCGCCGTTCTCCAGCAGCGGATACGTGTCTTCCGACTCGTCCTCGCCGGCGATGATGTCGATTTCGTCGTCCTGCTTGCTCTTGCCGCCCTTGCCGTTGGCCTTGTCCTGACCCGACTCGTACGGGAAGAACACCGTCACATCAACCGGCCAGTCCTCGTCAATCGGCTTCAGGCAGCGCGTGCACTCGCTGACGAATGGCGCGACCAGGCGGCCGGTGAAGATCAGGCCGTCCACAATCGAATCGAACTGCCCGCTCACGTGTACGGGCTCACCTTCCTTGATGCCGACAATGCTGTCGCCAATGCCGGAAGGTGCCGGGAAATCGGCGTCAATCGGCTTGGATTGACCGGCGCGCGAAGCAATCTGCGCTACCGGAATGGCCCACGGGGAATCTTCAACTCGTGCCATGGTATGTTCTTGGTGCCTTTCGTATGTTGGCTGGAGTTATTCGTTACTGGCGTTATTTCGCGTTACTGATGTTGCCGGCGTTGCTGGCGTTACTGGGCTTCGGGATAGTCGTTCAGCGTCAGGTGCGGCATCTGTTCGCGGGCCGCGCGCTGGCGCTCTTCCAGCACGTTAAGACCGGCCTGCACATCTTGACTGAGTTTGCCGAGCTGCTGGGACAGCCCTTCCATCACCGTAGTGCAGTACTGGTCCGCGCCTTGGGTCAGATGGTCGGCTTTGGTCTGTGCCTGGTCAAGAATCGCGCGCGCTTTCTGCCGTGCAAGCTCGGTGACGTTCTCTTGGCCGGCCAGGAACTGTGCCTGTTCGTTGGCGTCCCTGATCATGTTGGCTGCGCGGCTTTGTGCGGAGGCGACGATGGCGTTGGACTGGGTCTGTGCCGATTCCAGACGGCGTTCGGCCTCGCGCATGAGGGCGGAGGCGCGCTCCAACTGCACCGGCAGCATTTTCTTCAACTCGGAAAGCTGGTCGGTGAATTCGTCGCGGTCAACCTTCACCATGCCGGGGGCGAATATGCTGGACTTCGCTTCGCCCAGTGCCGCCTCGAGCTGGTCGATGATGTCATACACCGTGGTGAATTCCTCGTGGCTCTTGACCGTGGCCGGGTCGTCGTCCGTGGTTTCTCGCAGGTCGGGCATTTCGTTCATGAACGAGGGGCGAATGCCGGCGGCCTGAGCGGTCTGAGCCTGTGCCCGGGTCTGCTGAGCTGCTTGGGCCTGCGCTTTGGCCTGCATTTGTGCCGGAGTAGGGGTAGGCGCGGCGGGCGGCGATCCGGCGAGAACATCGGCCTCTTCGGTGGGTGCCGGCGCGGCTTGCGTAGACGCGGGCGGTTCCGGGGCGGACGGCTCCGGAGTGGACGATGCGGCGTCCGCATTCGGTTTGGTCAGATCGACGTATCCAGTAGGGTGGTCATCGCTCATAGTCATTAGTGCATCAGTCCTTCCGCTGACGTTCCTCGGCCAGGGCATCGGCCAGCATCGGCACGACGCAATCGGGCACCATGCCGGTCACGTCGCCTCCATGGCGGGCCACGTCCTTGACGATGGAACTGGAGATGTGTTCAAGAATCGGATCGGCCGGCAAAAACAGGGTTTCGATGCCAGCGAGCTTGCGATTGACCAGCGCCATGCCGAGCTCGGCTTCATAGTCGCCGTTCTGGCGCAGACCCTTGATGATAACGGTGGCGCCGACCTTCTTGCAGTAGTCGGTGATCAGGCCGTCGGTGGAAGAAACGGTGACGTTCTTGCAACCGGCTTTGTCAAGGGCGCGGCGGATCACGTCGACTCTGGTGGCTTCGGAAAACATCGGTGTTTTCGCGGCGTTGACGGCCACCACCACATGCACCTCGTCGAAAAACCGCGCCGAGCGCTCGATTACATCCAAGTGTCCGGCGGTAACGGGGTCATACGAGCCGGGGCATACTGCGATAGTCATGCTTTATAGCCTACCGCTAGTGGTGTGCTTCGTGCTGCCGAGCGTGCATTGTTGTCGCGTCGGCGTATGAGGCAGTGTGTGCGGTGCCGTATGTGGCGTCGGTGTGGCGTCGTGTGCGGCATTGTATGTGGCATTGTATGTGGCGGGGTGGCGTGATGCGCGACATGGGTGTGTGGAGGTGTGCGGATTACGCGCCACTGGGTTTCGCGGGTAACGACGGGAATCTATGATGGAGTGCAGTCGAATCGTTGAATGCGAGGAAAGAAGTGCACCATGACTTTTGCCGAGATGTTCGTTGATGATGCCGAACCGCTGCGCAACCCGGACCAAGGTGCCGGCACGTCGGTGCTGGAGCGTCCGGAGACCAAGGAGTCGCCGGTTCGTGACGATGGTGGCGACGCCGATCGTTTTGCGCACTACGTATCCAAGGACCGTATCGCTGAATCGCGTGCGACCGGTCGTCCGGTGGTCGCCCTGTGCGGTAAGGTTTGGGTCCCCAAGCACGACCCGTCCAAGTACCCGGTTTGCCCCGACTGCAAGCGGATTTATGAGGAAATGACGCGCTAAAGGTGGTACTTGGCTCCCCCTCAGCGAGGGGAGCCAAAATGGTCACCGAGCCGAAATCTCGTCGATGAGCTTGAGCTCCTCGTCGTTGAAGTGGGTGTTCTTCAGCGCGCCGATGTTGTCGAGAATCTGCTGAGGCTTGGAGGCTCCGGTCAGCACGGAGGTCACCTTACCATCGTGCAGCAGCCATGCCAGGCTCATCTCGGCCAGCGTCTGGCCGCGTTCGGCGGCCAGATTGTTCAGGTCCACAACCTGCTTGTGCAGTTTCTCGGTCAGGGCGGAATCGTTGAGGAATCGCGGATCGTGAGCCATGCGGCTGTCGGCCGGAATGCCGTTGAGATAGCGGTTGGTCAGCAGGCCCTGAGCCAGCGGGCAGAAGGTGATAAGGCCTTTGCCCAGCTTGAAGGCGGTCTCTTTCAGGCCGTTCTTTTCAACGGTGCGGTCGAGGATGTTGTACTTGTTCTGGTTGATGATGAACGGCACGTGCAGTTCTGCCAGAATTGCGGCGGCCTTTTCCATCGTCGGACCATCGTAGTTGGACAGACCCACGTACAGGGCCTTGCCGGAGTTCACGGCCTGAGCCAGCGCGCCCATCGTCTCCTCAAGCGGGGTTTCCGAATCCGGGTGGTGGTGGTAGAAGATGTCCACATAATCCAAGCCCAAGCGTTCCAGCGACTGGTCGAGGCTGGCGAGCAGGTACTTGCGGCTGCCGAGGTCGCCATAGGGGCCTGTCCACATTTCATAGCCGGCCTTGGTGGAGATGACGAGTTCGTCGCGGTGATGTTTGAAATACTTGGCGAGCAGCAGTCCGCAGTTCTTCTCGGCCTGGCCGGGTTCGGGGCCGTAGTTGTTGGCTAGGTCGAAGTGGGTGATGCCGTTGTCGAAGGCGGTGAAGACCAGGGACTTCATCTGGTCGAATGGCGTGATGTCGCCGAAGTTGTGCCAGAAGCCAAGTGAGACGGCCGGCAACTTGAGGCCGGAGGTGCCGGCACGGTTGTAGGTCATCGTGTCGTAACGGTGCGGGTTGGGGGCATAGATGGCGGTTGGCTCGAACATTGAGTCTCCTTACAATGTCATTCTTGTTCTTACGAATGCTTACCTGCGATGGGCAGACCGACGCCGATTGAGCGGTATTCGTAAGTGTTCTTGGATACTATGGTTCCAGTTCAAGTGAACTTGAATGCAAACGGCTGCGATGCTTCGGCGTGTTGCCGCAGTAAGGAGTCATGATGTCCTACACCATTCGTCAGGTGGCCACGCAGTTCCATATGCAGCCCTCTACGCTGCGCTATTACGAGGATCAGGGATTGCTGACCAACGTGGAGCGCACCGAAACCGGCCAGCGCATATACGAAGACTGCCATATCGACCGTCTGCGCGCGATTTGCTGCTTCAAGAACGCCGGCATGACCATTGACGATCTTAAAAAGTTCTTCGTGTATGAGTCCAATGAGCCCGAGCATATCGATGAAATCCTTGATCTGCTGGAATCTCGCCGCGAATCCTTGGACGAGCAGCGCCGAGCCCTCAACGAGGCGGCCATGCACGTGCAGCGCAAGCTCCATTACTATGGCGACATCAAGCGTGCCATCGACGCCGGTGAAGACTGGCCGGATTGGCGCGAGTACAAAAACCGCGCCTATTCCATTGAATGCTGAGACCATCGAATGCTGAAACCATCGAGTGCTGAGCTGGATGCCGGCTGGGCACTAAGACCGATGCGCGTCGATCGTGGGCGCGTCTATCCGAGTAAGGCCTTGCTCGGCAGTGCGCGGTCGAGCAGCCAGACAACGAGCGATATCACGAAGAACGCTATGGCCAGCTTGCCGCAGCTAATGCCGAACCCTTGCCAGTCGAGTGCGTCGAGGTTGATGAAGTCGTACGGATACGGACTGCCGCCGGCCGCCGGTCCGGACCCCGGCCAAATCGCCGCACGGGCCAGCACGAAGACCAAGTATGCAGGGAAGTACGCCAGCCACGAGAACATGTAATGCCAGCGGAAACGCCGGTGCGGGTCGAATAGCACGAAATCGATAACCGCCATAATCGGGGCGATTTTGTGCAGCATCGTATTGGTCATGATGCCAATAACCTGTGGCACGTATGCCGGGTCGTCCGGAGGCATCAGGAAGAACGCCACCAGTGCGGTGACTATGGCGTACACAGTCAGGCACCCCTTAAGCCATGCAGGCGGCTGAATACCTTTGAGCAGTGTGGCCGCGCCGGACCACAGCATCACGATGCCCAGCACGAAACCGGTCTGGAACGTGAAATACACCCAGAACTGCGGTTTGGACCATGCCTCATATGTGCCCACGAAGCAGAAACCGGCGATCGCAAAGCGCCACAACGCCACGATGAATCTCATGCATCGAGTCTACCGCTTCGCCAGTGGGCCGTATGGTGCGGCTGGCGTATTGGCTGGTCGTGATGATTATGGTCGGTGTGACCGACCGCCATAGTGCCGATGGATATGACGATACTGAACCCGGCAATATCGAATCTGGCGATACGAGAATAAGACGAGCCCTTCCCGCACGGCTTTGCCCGGACTACACTTAGGTGCAACTTCACCACTTATGTAGGAAAGGCCTTGCAATGGTCGATTATTCGCCGGCTCTGATGACCGACATGTATGAATACACGATGCTCGACGCCGCTCTGAAAGACGGTACCGCCGACCGCAAGTGCGTGTTCGAGGTGTTCACGCGTCACTTGCCCGAAGGCCGTCGCTATGGCGTGGTGGCCGGCACCGGCCGCATTCTGGATGCGCTGGAACATTTCCACTTGGATGAAGCGGATCTGAAGTTCCTGGCCGACCGTCACGTGGTAAGCCCCGAGACCATTAAGTGGCTGGAGAACTTCCACTTTTCCGGTACGATTCGCGGTTACCGCGAAGGTGAGATGTTCTTCCCGAACTCCCCGATTTTGCAGGTCGAAGGCACGTTCGGCGAATGCACGCTACTGGAGACGTTGATTCTATCCGTGCTGAACTACGATTCCGCAGTGGCCTCCGCCGCCTCACGTATGGCGTCGGCAGCCAAGGATCGTCCTTGCATGGATATGGGCGGACGCCGCACTAACGAGTGGGCCGCCGTGGCCGCCGCTCGAGCTGCCGTAGTGGGCGGATTCAAGGGTACCGCCAATCTGCTGGCCGCCCAGCTGTATGGTCTGAAGGCCATCGGCACCGCCGCGCATTGCTTCACGTTGGTGCATGATTCCGAGCGTGACGCCTTTGAATCGCAGATCGAGGCATTGGGCAAGAACACCACGCTGCTGGTGGACACCTACAACATCGAGGAAGCCGTGAAAACCGCCGTCGAAGTGGCCGGTCCCGAACTGGGTGGCGTGCGCATCGACTCCGGCGACTTGGCCGCCATGGCCCAGCGTGTGCGCAACCAGCTGGACGCCCTGGGTGCCACGAACACCACCATTACCGTGACCAACGATTTGGATGAGTACGCGCTCGCCGCATTGCAGACCGCGCCGGTCGACTCCTATGGCGTGGGCACCATGCTGGTCACCGGCTCCGGCGCTCCCACTTGTGCGATGGTGTACAAGCTCACCGAGCGTGAAGGCGCTGACGGCACGATGGTTCCGGTCATGAAGAAGTCCAAGGATAAGGCCACAGTGCCCGGTCGCAAGTTGGCATTCCGCTCCTACGAATACGCGCTAGCCGAAGCCGAACACGTGATTTCCGGCTCGGAAGAGAAGCTGGCCGGTTTCACGCCCGAACCGACGTGGAAGAACCTGCTGGTCGATTTCGTGGACCACGGCCATATCGATGCGCAGTGGCAGGGCCATGACGCTATCATGGCCGCCCACGACTACCACGCCAAGGCGTTGTCCGAACTGCCCATCACCGCGCAGAGCCTCATGAAGGGCGAGCCAGTGATTCCTACGGAGACTCAGGTTCTCTGACGAGAACTTTCGTCTCCATAGGAATCCGTCGCAGCATAGCTGCTCCCCTTACCTACGGACAGCCCACTGGGCTGTCCGCTTAACGGTTCGACCACAGAGACCAAAGTCCTCTGGCCGTATCTCACTGGCCGCATCCCTCTGGTTACATTGGCTACTCTTCCCTCTGGATGAGTGAAACTCTCAATGGTGATAACGCGGCGGGCAACGATGACGTATCAGAGCGGCGCGATGTAGTTCGATGATGGTTGACGAGTTGCTATCCAGGCATAGAGCGGATGGCGTATGCTGGGGCGCATGGTTGAAATCAAAGACATGCTTGGCAATCACCAAATAATTCGTGCCGACGGCCGCAAGGTCGACGAACTGCGCCCTGTGCGCATCACCCGCCACTTCACCGACGCCCCCGAAGGCTCCGTGCTCATCGAATGCGGTAACACGCGCGTGATGTGCACCGCCACTTTTACTCCCGGTGTGCCGCGTTGGCGCAAGGACTCCGGCCTCGGCTGGGTCACCGCCGAATACTCGATGCTGCCGCGTGCCACCGCCGAACGCACCGACCGTGAATCCGTACGTGGCAAAATCGGTGGCCGTACCCACGAAATCAGCCGACTGATTGGCCGCTGCCTGCGTGGCGTCATCGATATGAAGGCGCTCGGCGAGAATCAGATTCAGCTTGACTGCGATGTGCTTCAGGCCGATGGTGGTACTCGCACGGCTTCCGTAACCGGTGCGTACGTGGCTTTGGTCGACGCAGTCAATTGGGCGGAGAAGCACCGCCATATCAAGTCCGCCAGCCGCGTGCTTAAGGACTATGTGTCCGCCGTATCGGTGGGCGTGATCAACGGCACTCCGATGCTTGACCTGCCATACATTGAAGACAGTCAGGCCATGACCGACATGAACGTGGCCATGACCGGTTCCGGCACCTTCATCGAGATTCAGGGCACCGCGGAACACCGTCCGTTCAACCGTGCCGAACTCGGCACCCTGCTTGACTTGGCCGAAAAGGGCAACAAGGAACTGCAAGCCGCCCAGCGTGCCGCTCTGTCCCTAGACTAAGCCAGCTCCCCTGACAAGGGGAGCCTTCTTAAAGGAGAACCTCATGCAAATCGTCGTCGCAACCCATAACGAAGGCAAGCTTGTGGAAATCCGCCGCATTCTCGAAGAGGATCTTGGCGCGGATGCCGAAAACATCGAACTGGTGTCCGCTGGCAGCCTTCACCTGCCGGATCCGGTGGAAACTGGCGTCACCTTCCAGGAGAACGCGCTACTCAAGGCCCGCGCTGTGGCCATCCGTACCGGTCTGCCCGCTGTCGCGGATGATTCAGGTCTCATCGTCGATGTGATGGGTAACGCTCCGGGCATTCTGTCTGCTCGCTGGGCGGGTGCTCACGGCCACGACAAGGCCAATAATGCGCTGCTGCTCGCCCAAATCGAAGATATTCCGGATGACAAGCGTACCGCGCGCTTCCGTTGCGCCGCCGCGCTGGTGGTCCCGGACACCGAGACCGGTGCCGACGTGACCGGTGGAGTGGCTGCCGACGGCATCACCGTTCACACCACGGCTGCCGATGGGAGCCCTGCCCCGGTGCATGCTCGATACGCCATCAAGTCGGAGACAGTGGAGCTCGGCGACATGCCGGGTCACATCATCCGCGAGGCTCGTGGCGAACACGGTTTCGGTTACGATCCGCTGTTCGTCCCGGACGACCAGCCTGCCGGTCGCGTCAGCACTGAGCCTGACCATGAAGGCGAGCCGCTGACCAGCGCCGAAATGACTCCGGCCGAGAAGAATGCGATTTCCCACCGAGGCAAGGCGCTGAAAGCCCTGGTCCCCGCCATCGAGGCCCTGCTGCACTAAGTCGTCTAGGCTGTCTAGCTGCACTGAGCCGCGACTAAGCCACAGTTGAGTCGCGGCTCAGCACTCAGCCCCCGAATCGGGCGAGTGTCTAGCAAGCGCCTATGACCTAGCAAGGGCGATACGAAAGAAGGCCGGCGCTTAGTGCGTCGGCCTTCTTGATGAACAAGAGCCACCCGATAGAATCGAACTACCGACCTTCCCACGAACGAGGGGGATGCTCTACCACTGAGCTAAGGTGGCGTGGCTTCAAGAGCCAAGTAGAGAATATAGCACTGCGTTTGATTCACTGCAAGCCGGACATTCATCATCTTTGGGCCATTGTTCTTTGGACCATCGTGGCGGCAATAGTGCGAACGATGTGCACACCTCATCTGCTCGGCCGCCATTCGTCGTGTGCGCGCTATGCTAGCATGGTGAGCCTGATTGACTCGGAGGCAAAGGGAAGCATGCGTGATTTTGTGCTGGTGAAGTTGACAGACGAGGAGTTCGATGATTTCTCCGCCAGGCATCCACAAGGCAATTTCCAACAAACCTCGGCGATGGGACGCCTTCGCACCGCGCAGGGGATCGACGTCGAATATTTGGCCCTCAAGGAGGGCGAGAAGATCGTCGCGGCGGCCCTGTTCGAAACTCACCGCTCTCGATTCTCTACATTTGCGGTCATCCATGATGGCCCGATGTGCGACTATCACGACACCGAAGCATTGACCTTCTTCATGGATGCGCTGAAACGCCATGCCAAGGCAAAGGGTGCTTCACAGCTGGAAATCACCCCTGAATCCCCGTATCGGCTTCGCGACACCAATGGAGCTTCTTTGCCGGATGACCAGAATGGCGCTCCCGACAATAAGCTGATAGAACAGCTCGAGGCGATCGGCTTCACTCATGGCGGTTTCACCGTGGGCTACACGGCGGTTCCGCGTTGGCGCTACCTCAAGGATCTGACCGGCATTACCGATGAGAAAAGTCTGCTGAAGTCCTATGACAAGCGCACCCAGTGGAGCGTGAAGCGTGCCCAATCGATGGGTGTGCACGTGCGTGAGCTGTCGGACGACGAGCTGGGGGTATTCGCACGAATCGAGCAGCAAACCGCTGAACGCCGTAGCTTCGAATACCGTGGCGAAGCATATTTCCACCGTTTCAAGGAAGCGTTCGGCAGCAAAGCGCATTTTATGGTTGCCGAGATCCACATCGACGAATACGTAGCGGACATGACGTCCAAGCGTGAAGCGCTTTCGGCCAAGGTGGCGGCATTGACCGCCAAAAACGCCGAACACCCCACCACCAAAACCGAACGTCAGCTGGGGGAGGAGACCCGCAATCTGGCGGCAGCCGAAAAGCGCCTGAACGAGGCGGCCGAGTTCGCCAAAGACGGGGATGTACTGCCGGCTGCGGCATCACTATTCGTGGAGCATCCGCGCGAGGTCATCTACCTGTTCTCCGGTAGCGTCGAGCAGTACAAGCCCTTCTACGCCTCCGCGCTGATTCAGCATGACGCGATGCTGCATTTCTGCGTGGAACACGGGCTGTCTCGCTACAACTTCTACGGCATCGACGGCGTCTTTGATGATCCCGATGACGAGGGGCGTGGTGTACTGGAGTTCAAGCAGGGCTTCAACGGATATGTCGAGGAACTTCCGGGCGAGTTCGTGCTGCCGGTCAAACCGGTCGCCTATGCCATGAAGCAATTTGCGCACAAGCTGCTGTCGCGGTAAACGGACGCAGCACACAGGCCATTCCAGAGCCCAGAGTAACGATCAGAGTAACGACAAGTAAGAAGGTTCGATTATGACGCAATCCGATGCAGGCGTCGCCTCGCTCACCCCTACCAAGATCACTCCTGCCGAGCTGGATGCGTTCTCCGCAGCTCAAGTGCAAGGTAGTTTCCAGCAGACCTCGCAGATGGCCGCCATGGGTGCGTTCAACGGTCCGGTGGACTATGTGGGTGTCAAGCGCGGTGACAAGCTGATTGCCGCCTGCTACGTGGTGTACACGCGGTCCCGTTTCGGTTTGGAAGGCTCGGTCTGGTGCGGACCGCTGTGCGATTATGACAATCCACAGGTGGTTGAGGCGATGACCGAAGCCCTGCGTCGTTCGGCCAAGGCCCATCACGCCATCAGCGTATCCTGCTGGCCGGCCGCAGTCTACCGTCTGCATGATCTGGACGGCAAGCCGACCAGCGACCCGGACACCACGATGATGGACAACATGGCCCGCTTCGGTTGGAAACATGGCGGCTTCACCGTGGGCTACGAATCCGTGGTGAACCGCTGGAACTTCGTCAAGGGGCTTGACTGCATTCATAACGAGAAGGAACTGCTGGCCTCGTTCTCCAAGTACCGCCGTAAGAACATCCGCATCGCCCAGGATTCCGGTCTGCGCGTGCGCCGACTGGAACGCGGCGAACTGAGCACTTTCGTCAAGCTGTGCGATATGAGCGCCGCACGTCAAGGCTTCAAGAGCCGCGATCTGGCCTACTATGAGCGTCTGTTCGATACCTTCGGCGACCTGATCGAGTTCAAGGTGGTCGAAACCCATTTCGACGAATATCTGGACACCCTGCAATCCAAGCTGAATGCGGCCTCCAAAGACAAGCGCAACCTCGAACGCCTGCTCCAGCGCGCGCAACAGCAGCCGGAAGGCACGGCCAAGAAGGGTGCTTCCGACCCGGCAACGCTGGAAAAGCGCATCGCCACCGCAGACAAGAAGATTGCGGCGCTGGAAAAGACCATCGGCGAAGTCAATGGCATCATCGCCTCGGACGGCCCGGTCATTCCGGTGGAAGCCGGCGTCTACTTCTGGCATCCGAACGAGGTCGTCTGCCTGTCCAGCGGCGAGGACGATCGTTTCATGGATTACTACCCGTCTTCCCTAATCCACTTCGAGGCGATGCTTGACTGCATCGCCCGTGGCGTGGAGCGCTTCAACTTCTACGGCATTTCCGGTATTTTCGACGCCAACGATCCTTCCTACGGCGTCTGGCAGTTCAAGACTCGCTTCGGCGGATTCGTGGAAGAGCTTCCGGGCAAGTTCACGCTGCCGGTGGACGGACTGCGCTTCGGTGTATCCGAAGCAGCGCACAAGCTGCTGCATCGCTGACAAACAGTGGCGAGCACGGACACAGAAATAAGGCACAGGTGACGACGAGATGAGCGCGACTGCGAATCGAACAGATACGACGTATACGTTTGGCGTGATTACGCCCGAAGAGCTCGACCGGCTTTCCGAAGCCACAAGCCAGGGCAGCTTCCAGCAATGGTCCGGGCAGGTCCGTCTTGCCAAGATTCGTGGGCATGAAGCCGAATGCGTTGGCGTGTGCGACGCATCCGGCAATCTGGTAACCGGCTGCGTGATTCTGTACCTCAATGGTCGTTTCGGTGCAGATGGCTCCGTATATTTCGGCCCCATCGGCATTAGCGATGATCCGGCTCTGCTGCGGGCCATAACCGAGGCGATTCGTGAATCGGCCCGTCGCCACCATGCTGTTTCCGTGGCATGCTGGCCTAACGTCGCCTACCGTCTGTATTCCTCGAACGGGCAGCCCGACGGCGAGCCGAACGATGCACTACTGGCCGGATTCGCCGATGCCGGCTGGACGCATGGCGGATTCCATACCGGTTATGACGTGGTCTGCCAGTGGATGTACGTCAAGGATCTCACCGGCATCACCAACGGCAAGGAACTGCTGGCGTCATTCGGCAAACGTGCTCAGTGGAGTGTCAAGCGGGCGCAGTCGATGGGTGTGCACGTTCGTGAGATCGGCCCCGACGAGTTCGACGTGTTCGCCGATATCGAACGGCGGACCGGTGAACGCCGTGGGTTCGCGACGCGTGGCGCGGACTATTTCCGCCAGTTCAAGCAGGCGTATGGCGCAGATGCGCATTTCATGCTCGCGGAAATCCACATCGCCGAATATGTGGCGGATATGACCGCCAAGCGTGAGGCGTTGCAGGCCAAGGTAGCTCGATTGCAGGCGAAATACGATGAACGTCCGACCACGCGTATCGAACGTCAGCTGGGGGAGGAATCGCGCAATCTCGCGGCCGCCGACAAGCGTCTGGCTGAGGTGGAGGGATATGCCAGGAAGGGCGATGTGCTGCCGGCGGCGGCTTCAATGTTCGTCAGTCACCCCAATGAGGTGGTCTATCAGTATTCCGGTTCGTTGGAGGAGTACAAGCCGTTCTACGCCTCGGCGCTGATTCAGTACGAAGCAATGCTGCATCTATGTGTGGAGAAGGGCGTGCCCCGCTACAACTTCTACGGCATTTCCGGCGTGTTCGACGATCCGAACGACGAGGGCCGCGGCGTGCTGGAATTCAAGCAGGGCTTTAACGGCTACGTCGAGCAGATGGTAGGCAAATTCACGTTGCCGGTGGATAAGTTCCGCTTCGGCGTGAGCAATCTGGCGCACAAGCTGCTGCGCCGGTAGCAACTGGCGGTCGGGGGACGAGCCTATGTGGGCTGCGTCTCGTCTGACCGTGCACCCGCCGTGTGCCTACTTGCGCATTTGCTCACACGCCCATCAGCGCGTGAGCCACAGCCATCATCACCAGTGAAATCATCGCGGTGATTGCCAGCGAGAAGCCGGCCAGTTTGGCGTTGCCGAGTACTTTGTCGGTGAACAGCGTGGAGAAAATGGCGATCGGAGCCAACGCGCAGATCACCATCACGGCGCGAATCGAAGCCGAGAACGGCAGCAGGAGCCACGCGATCAACGCGAAGGCGACGCTGAACGGTATACGCCAAGCGATGACGGCCATGACTTCCTTCACGTCATGCTTGGATTGGGGCAGGTCCATGAGCATGCCCACCATCAGCATCGACACCAGCGCGTTGGCGCCGCTCAATGGCTGGGTTATAGAGGCGATCCAATCGGGAATCTTCACGTTGGCGACGGTCAACACGATCATGAGCAGATACGTGTCGAACGGCACCGAGCCGAAGAAGCTCTTGCCGATGGTGCGCAGCAATGCGCGGCGGGCAAGCCGTTTGGCGTCGCGATCCTTGGGCTTTTCGTACGGTAGGGTGGGAGCCGAACCGGCGTGTTGTTCGGCAAGTGTTTTGCCGGGCTGAATATGCAGCAGTTGCTGGGTGAGCACATTGGTGCCGGCGGCCACCATCACGCAGTTGCCGATATCGAACATCGCAGCCGGCACCACCGCGCCCGCACCCCAGAATGACTGGACGACCGGGAAAGAAAAACAGCCGAGATTGAAGCCGGCACCGTTGAGCATCAGGAAGGCGCGGTCGGTCACATTGCGCTTGCGGGTGGCCAGAAAGATGAACACGACCGGGATAAAAGCAAACAGGAATGCGAATACCGAAATAAGCAGCAGCGAGATGTCATGCGGATTGGTGGCGAACGAGTATACGATGGCACCGGGCAGCACGATGTTGAATTCCGCGGTTTGCAGCACGCGATAATCCTTCTGCCCGAACAGGCCGAACCGCTTGAACAGATAGCCGGCGAGGATGATCAGCAACAGACCAACCGGCGTAAGAATGGCGGACATACACTTCTCTCCTTGACTCACACAGGCTCATGGCGCACAGGCTCAGACCCGCAATGCTGTGGCCCATTATATTTGCCGCCTTGGCATTGCCATATGTAGAGGTGTCCGCAAGGGCTTGCAGCTGCCGCGCGCATATACGAAAAGCCTCCCGGAAGCGTTGGCGATCCAATGCTTCCAAGAGGCTCAAGCCGGTGCGCGAGATGGGACTTGAACCCACACGTCAAAGACACAGGAACCTAAATCCTGCGCGTCTACCAATTCCGCCACTCGCGCGTGCATATCCGCGTTTCCACAGGTGTGGAAGATATGCAAAACCCTAGGCCGGACAGCCATTACAGACCAGCCAGCCTAGGGCATCCGAGCCACTTGTCAGAATCGAACTGACGACCTGCTCATTACGAGTGAGCCGCTCTACCGACTGAGCTAAAGTGGCTTGGTTCGCGGAAGGCATTTCGCCAGCCGCGCACAAGAAGTTAAGTATAAGACATCCCCACGAAAAGTCCAATCGGCGGATTGGCGGTTGTGTCGCGACCGCTCAGTCGAAGATGACGGTTGCGCCGCGCCGTGAACTGTTCGATAATGCAAACGATGGCAATCCGACATCGCTGACTCATTTTGTTCTGTTCATGTCCGAATTTGTGAGTATTCTGTTTGGTGATACGGAGCGCATCCGAGCCGTGTGCAAGGGCGCTCCAGTCACTGATGAAAGGAATGGAATCCTATGGCCATCAATCCGCCCGTTGACGCCACCCAGACCCCTGAGTGGGCTGCCCTGCAGAAGCACTATGACGAGCTTCAGGTCGAAGGCGTGAGCCTCAAGAAGTGGTTCGCCGAGGACGCCGAGCGCGTCGAGAAGCTGTCCTTCGACGCCGGCGACCTGCACTTCGATCTGTCCAAGAACCTGATCAAGCCGGAAACCCTCCAGCTGTTCGCCAACCTTGCCAAGGCCGTCAAGCTCGATGAGCGCACCAAGGCTATGTACACAGGCGTGCACATCAACAACACCGAAGACCGCGCCGTGCTGCACACCGCGCTGCGCCGCCCGGTCGAAGACGAGGGCAAGTACATCGTTGACGGTCAGGACACCGTCAAGGACGTGCGCGAGACACTCGACAAGATCTACGCTTTCGCTGACGACGTGCGTTCCGGCAAGTGGACCGGTGTGACCGGCCGCAAGATCGAGACCGTGGTCAACATCGGCATCGGCGGCTCCGACCTGGGCCCCGTCATGGTGTACGAAGCTCTGAAGCCGTACGCTGACGCTGGCATCTCCGCCCGCTACATCTCCAACATCGACCCGAACGACCTGGCCGAGAAGACCAAGGGCCTCGACCCGGAGACCACCCTGTTCATCATCGTCTCCAAGACCTTCACCACCCTGGAGACCCTGACCAACGCTCGCGAAGCCCGCACCTGGCTGCTCGAAGAGCTCAAGGCCAAGGGCGCCATCGACGGCTCCGACGAGAAGAACGCCGAAGCCATCAAGAAGCACTTCGTCGCCGTCTCCACCAACCTGGAGAAGGTCGCCGAATTCGGCATCGACCCGAACAACGCGTTCGGCTTCTGGAACTGGGTCGGCGGCCGTTACTCCGTCGACTCCGCCGTCGGCACCTCTCTGGCCGTCGTCTTCGGCCCGGCCCGCTTCGAGGAGTTCCTGCACGGCTTCCACGAGATCGACGAATACTTCGCCAACACCCCGTTCGAGAAGAACGTCGTGGTGCTGCTCGGTATGCTGAACGTCTGGTACCGCAACTTCTTCAAGGTCGCCTCCCACGCCGTGCTGCCGTACGACCAGTACCTGCACCGCTTCCCGGCCTACCTGCAGCAGCTGACCATGGAATCCAACGGCAAGTCCGTGCGTTGGGACGGCACCCCCGTCACCTCCGAGACCGGCGAGATCTTCTGGGGCGAGCCGGGCACCAACGGCCAGCACGCCTTCTACCAGCTGATCCACCAGGGCACCCAGCTCATCCCGGCCGACTTCATCGCGTTCGTCAACACCCCGAACCCGACCAAGGACGGCGACCAGGACGTGCACGAGCTGTTCCTGGGCAACTACTTCGCCCAGACCAAGGCCCTGGCGTTCGGTAAGACCGCCGACGAAGTGCGCGCCGAAGGCACCCCGGAGGAGATCGTCCCGGCCCGCGTGTTCACCGGCAACCGTCCGACCACCTCCATCTTCGGCGTGGCTCTGACCCCGTTCGCAGTCGGCGAGCTCATCGCCCTGTACGAGCACATCACCTTCGTGGAAGGCACCGTCTGGGGCCTCGACTCCTACGACCAGTGGGGCGTCGAGCTCGGTAAGCAGCTTGCCAAGCAGATCACCCCGGCCATCTCCCAGGACGACGACGCCCTCGCCGCCCAGGACGCCTCCACCCAGAGCCTGATCAAGTTCTACCGCGCAAATCGCGAGTTCTGATTCGCTTTGCTCGGTCAGAATTCGTGATTCGCGCGACCGCGGCTGTGCTGTCTGGTGGGCAGTCTGGCGACTGCCCACGTCGCGAGTTCTGATTCGTTCCTCTGGTGCCCCCTCGGGTGAGAGGAGCTGTCAGTGTAGCTGACTGAGGGAGTCTCTCTCACGACTAGTGCCCGACATCTTCGGATGCCGGGCGCTTTGCATATACGGATTGCTGTCAGTCAGATGAGTCGAACATGGTCATATTCCGCTTCGGCATCTGTTTGCAGGCATAAAGGCACTATCTAGCCAACTCACGTGGCTGATTCGCTTATTCGCCCTTATTCGCCTCATCCAGGCTCAGCAGATCGTCATCGGCATCGTAATCGAAGAGCTCGCCGTAACGGCCCCACTCCACGGCGATGGCGAACTGCTGATGCGCCTCGTCGTTGGAGTAACGGGCGCGCAGCAGGTCCAGCATGAGCTCGCCGCGGAGCTTGCCTTCCGCAGACTTCCGCAGTGCATGCTCAATGTTGTGCACCAGCGGCGCGTGTTCCATCGCCAGTGAGGCGAACACCTGCTTGGCGCGCAGAATGTCCGCCTTATGCCAGGAGTCGCCCGCCTCGGTGATCTGCACATGGCCGTCGCGTACCACGATGACGCGCAGCATCGTACCGGCATCCACCAGCGGGAACAGGTCGTCCACCTCGAACGAAAGAGCCGAGGCCAAATCTGCCAAGTCGATGCCGTGAGGATGCTCGGCAACCACATCCAGCAGACCGGCAAGCCCGCCCGGCGTGGCGTTGGGCAGCGGATGCTCCTTGATTTTCTCGATGGTCTTGGCGGGCTGAAGGTCTGATGCGTCCGTGACAGATGCGTCCGTGACGGGTGCGTTCGTGAGCGATGCCGATGGCGATAGAGCCTCGGCTTGTTGCGTAGGCTGCGAGGCCTGTCCGGTCAAAATCGCGTACAGTCGGTCCACCATCGCCTCGAATTCGACACTGTGACGGTCGCGCGGGCGCTGCAGATCAACCCGCACATCGGCAATCAGATGCCCCGGGTGCGAGCCCAACACCACCACTCGGTCGGCCATCTCCACGGCTTCCTCGATGTTATGCGTGACCATAAGCACCGACTTGATGCTGCGCTGTTCGCTCGACCACAGCTTGAGCACTTCCTGACGCAGGTTTTCGGCGGTCAGCACGTCCAGGGCGGAGAACGGCTCATCCATGAACAGCGCGTCCGGCCGCAGCACCAAGGCGCGTGCAATGCCCACGCGCTGCCTCATGCCGCCAGACAGTTCCTTCGGATACGCCGATTCGAAGCCGTCCAGGCCGATCATGTCGATGGCATCCAGAGCCAGTTTGGTGCGTTCCGCACGTGGTACGCCGCGCGCCTTCAGACCGAGTTCCACATTGTCTTGCACGGTGAGCCACGGCATCAGCGCGAAGGTCTGGAACACGAGTGCGATGCCGGGATTCGGGCCGGTCAGGGCCTTGCCGCGATACTTGACCGTGCCGCTGGTCGGCTTGACCAGTCCGGCCAGCGCACGCAGGAATGTGGACTTGCCGGCACCCGAACGGCCCAGAATGGCCACGATCTCGCCCTCGTACAGGTTGAACGAGATGTTGTCGAACACGGTGAGTTCGGTGCCGTTGTCGGCCGTGAAGCGCTGGCCGACGTGCTGGGCTTCGATGATGGTGTTCTGCGGGGTCACCGCCCGCAGCGAACGAATGGTTTCCATTGCAACAGTCATATTATTCTCCTTAAGTCTTTAGTTCAGTGCGAAACGGCGCTCGGCCATGCGCTGCAGCGGGTTCCAGAACAGGCGGTTGACGGCCACCACGAACACGCTCATCACGGTCACGCCGATGATGGTCCTCACGGTGTTGCCGCTTTCGGTGGCCTCGGCGATATACGCGCCCAAGCCGGAGGCGGTCAGCGTATGCCGTCCATAACTTACGATTTCCGAGACAATCGAGGCATTCCACGCCCCACCGGCCGCCGTAATGCCGCCCGTGACCCACGAGCCGAATACCGCCGGCAAAATCAAATCGCGCCACCGCTGCCAGCGCCCCAGCTGGAAGCTGCGCGTCATCTCACGCAGATCGTCGGGAATCTGGCTGGCCCCGGCGATCACATTGAACAGGATGTACCACTGTGTGCCCAACGCCATCAGCAGAATACTGCCCCAGTTGATATCCACACTGCACGCCACGAACCACAGCGTGACGAACGGGAACGTGAAGTTCGAGGGGAAGCTGGCCAGCACCTGCACAATCGGCTGCATAAACCGCGAAACGCGCGGATTCATGCCAATCATCGCGCCAATCGGCACCCAAATCACCGAGCAGGCGAGCGTGAGCAGCGCCACGCGCAGGAACGTCACCATGCCCAACACGAACGCCTGCCCGAGCTCGCCGAATCCCGCATCGCGATGAATCACCAGCATAAGCTGCACCAGTCCGAACGCACACGCTGCCAACACCAGTACTGTGAATACCACGTCAAGCGCGCGGCTGCGTGCGGACTTCACGTCCGCCGCCCAACGTCCACCGGTCCGACCCGACGGGCGGGTCAGCGTGTCGAACAGGTCGCCGAGAGGCCTGAACAGCCAGGCCACCATCTCATCGATATGTGACTGACGAATGATGGTCAGCACCACACTGGTCTTGCGCACCGCCGACTCGCTTTGCGTAATGCGGAACTTCTCCGCCCACGCGGTCAGCGGCTTCCACAGCAGTACGTCGATAAGCAGCACCACCAGCACCATCGTCACGATGGCCCAGCAGATGGCCGCGAGATTCTCCTCGGCCGCCGCCTGTGCCACGAAGCTGCCGATGCCGGGCAACGCATAGGTGCGATTGTTCACCGAGATCATCTCGGAGGCGGTCAGGAAGAACCATCCGCCGCCCACGCTCATCATGCAGTTCCACAGCAGCGGAATCATCGCGTTCGGCACGTCCAGTGTCCAGAATCGTTGCCAGCGTGTGAGCTGTAGTGAGCGGGCCGCCTCGTCGAGTTCAGTTGGTTCGCTGGTCAGGGACCGGGTGAACGAGAACGCCATGTTCCAGGCCTGACTGGTGAAGATTGCGAAAATCGACGCGGCCTCCACGCCCAGCATCGAGCCGGGGAACAGCACCATCCAGATGGTGATGGTGGCCGAAAGAAAGCCCAGAATCGGTACCGACTGCAGAATATCCAACAGAGGAATCAGCACGCGGCTCAGGCGGCGGCAGCGCGCGGCCGCCGTGCCGTAGATGAACGTGAACACCAGTGAGAAGAACAGTGCCACGAACATACGGAACACCGAGCGCAGCGCGTAATACGGCAGGTCGGCGAGATGCGTACTGACTTGTGACGGCACGCCTTTCGGGCCGATCGGTTCGCCGATCGCCGGCAGAATCCAAGCGATCAGACCGAACAGCGCCAGAATACCGGCCACGACCAGTACGTCGGAGGCCAGGCGCACGGCGAATGGCTGGCGGTCGGACGCGGCGGTGGAAGGGTTGCGGGCCGACGCATCTGGACGCGCGCCGACGCGATTGAATGAAAACATGGTCATGAAAAGACCTCCCTATGCATAGGAAAGACGAATTATGCAAGGGTTATCCGGGGAGCCAAGGAACACTACAGGCGAGAGCCCGACTTCCGGATAACGGAATATAAGAAAACATGGTCATCACCACCGCAACTATGACTGTTGCCGGCGGCGGAACTACTGGAATAATCACCGTCCATCGGACTCTCACCTCCTTCAAGCCGTGCGCTGAAACGCCAGATCAATACCATCGTCGGTATCCATGCGACCAGCAGGAGGGGCGGAAAGTATTCGAATCCGCCGATTCGAGCCATCGTTCAAGCTTCAGCATCGCAGGGCGGTGGAATTGCGTTAGTTCATGCCTTGATCCGACAAGAACTGCTGACCTGCGTGCAGTGTCTCCACTGTTAGCGGCAGCAACCCATATCCCTGCGGTAGCCTCGCCTACCGACGCTCCCAAGATAAAGCCCGCCTGCAGGTCTGTCAACTACGTCGCAGTGCCTTGGTGTTGGAATGCCATCCGACAGCCATTCTGTCCGCAATAATCCGTACAATTGACGATTGCTGTGTCGAGAAGTGGGCCGCCGCATAAGCCCACGTCTCCATGGGTCCAGTCCGAACGGCCGCAAGGCCTGACTTTCGGCGGATCGGCAGGCTTCCCAAGGGCAAACCCGAGGGATAACGAGAACAGGCCAACGCACGTGATGCGCAATCGCGTGGATGGCCCCAGATCTGTGGCTGATATGCGGCAGCACTGAAGGAAAACAATGGTTAACGCTGTTGAGGCTTTTGACGCCAAGCACATGAAGCCGGCTGAGGAAATCCCGGCCTTCCGTCCCGGCGACACCGTCGACGTGAACGTGAAGATCCAGGAAGGCAACAACTCCCGTATCCAGACCTTCACCGGCGTGGTGATCGCTCGTAAGGGCGCTGGCGTGCGTGAGACCTTCGTGGTCCGCAAGATCAGCTTCGGCACTGGTGTGGAGCGTCGCTTCCCGGTGCACTCCCCGTCCATCGACTCCATCAAGCTCGTGCGTAAGGGCCGTGTGCGCCGCGCCAAGCTGTACTACCTGCGCGCTCTGCGCGGTAAGGCCGCTCGTATTGCCGAGCGCCGCGACAACTCCGCTAAGTGAGTCGATTCGCGGGTGCAATCGTGGGCCTGATGATGCAGGTGCGCGAATAAACCGTGAAATTCAGCCCGGAACCGTTTCGGTTTCGGGCTGTTTTCGTATTTTCCACGTATGATGGACGGGCGCCGGCACCCCTCATATCCGGCAGCATGAATCGCGAGGAGATGGTATGCAGGACGATCAGGATAACGGCGAATTCCCGATTTCCGACAATCCGGAGAGCAATCAGACCTCGTATGATGACGAGGCCGATGCCCGCGATTCCCGTACGTTCCAAGTCGCCGACCACGGCATCGCCCCGTCCCCGGTTCCCCCGGCACCGGCGCGCCCGGCGTACGCCGCTTCTTCCGCTGGTGCGAATGCCGCGGCAGCATCATCGATGGATGATGACCACTTCACCCTACGCGACTTTTTCCTGTGGTGCGGCGTTCCCGTGCTTATCGTGCTGCTGATTCGCATTTTTGCCGTCGGCTTTTACGAGATTCCTTCGCGCTCGATGATGGACACCATGGTGCCCGGCGATCGCGTGGTGACCAGCAAGCTCACCCCCAAGATCTTCGATCTGCAGCGCGGCGACGTCGTGGTATTCAAAGATCCCAACAACTGGTTGAACGAGGAGCAGAGCAGCGCTCCCGGTGGCGGGTACCTCATCAAGCGACTGATCGGTCTGCCCGGTGACGTGGTCGAATGCAAGGGCGCGGGCCAGCCGGTGACCATCAACGGCGTGGCCATCAATGAGACCTCCTACATTCGCCCCGGCGTGGACCCGAGCGCTTTCCCGTTCTCGGTGACCGTGACCGAGGGCCACGTGTTCGTCATGGGCGACAATCGCGCCAATTCCGCCGACTCCCGCTATCATCAGGATGACGGCGATCGCGGCTTGGTTCCCATCTCCGATGTGGTCGGAGTCGGAATCGCGAGATACTGGCCGCTTGACCGGCTTGGTGCGATTGATGACCACCACGAAGTCTTCAAGGACGTGTCTGACGCTTCCGGCTCGAATTCCTGAGTCTTTTTTGAACCGTGTGAGTCTTTGAACTGATTGAGTTCCGGGCCGTCTGAATCCTGAACCATTTGAACCTGGACCGTCTGAATCCTAACCATTGTGAGACGATGGGAGCCGCGCATGATTACCCCGACACTTGACTTGGAACGCAGCCTTGCGGCCCAGGGCTATGACCTTATTACTGGATTCGATGAAGTCGGCCGCGGCGCGCTCGCCGGTCCGGTGATGGTCGGGTGCGCCGCCATCTGGGCCTGTGATTTGGCGCCGCTTGACGGCGATGATTCCGCCGAACTGTCCGGGCGGACCTACCTCGGCGTACCGGACGGCGTGGCCGACTCCAAGATGCTCACCGAACATAGGCGCGAGGCGATTTTCGACGAACTGCGCGACTGGTGCGCGGCCTACGCCGTAGGCCAGGCCAGCAACACCGAGATCGACGAATGGGGCATCACCTATGCGCTCGGCGTGGCCGCCCTGCGCGCGCTCAGCCAAGTCGAACGCGAACTTGGCTTACGGCTTGGAGGGGAATCGACGATAAAAAAGGCTTCGGGGGAGTCTGCGGGGGAGATTGTGGAAGGTCGTCCGGGAGGCTCCGTAGGGGAATCCATTGGAAATTGCGGGGGAAGCGTTCGCGCTCTGCCCAAAGTCGCCGGAATTCTCGACGGGCCGAGCGATTACATCACCAAGGCGCTCAACACGTTCGACGCGCCGGACGTGCCGATTCCAGCCGACATAACGACCAAAGTCAAAGGCGACCAGCATTGCGCCACCGTCGCCACCGCGGCGGTCATCGCCAAAGTGACCCGAGACCGGCTGATGGTCGACCTCGCGCAAAGCAACCCACGTTACGCCGCCTACGAATGGGCTCATAACAAGGGCTATGGTTCCGCCGCACACCGTGCCGCCATCGCCGAACACGGGCCGACTCCGCTCCATCGTGTCTCATGGCACCTGACCTGAGCCGCGTGCGACACGATAGTGTGAGCGCTAACGCAAAACTGTTGTGGACGCGCTAAAGTCAGTATTGATTAAGGTACAAGACTGGCCGTGCATGGATGCCGGCCGCCAGCGGGGAGGTTAGGCAATATGGTGACCAGCCGCAAGCCAAGCAAACGTCCGTCCATGTTCGAAGTGGCCAAGCTCGCCGGAGTCAGCCACCAAACCGTCTCCCGTGTGATCAATGACTCGCCGGACGTTTCCGACGCCACCCGTGCGCGAGTCCAGGCCGCCATTGACCAACTCGGCTACCGCCCCTCCAACTCCGCGCGCGCACTGGCTTCCCGCCGTTCGCGCACCATAGGGCTGATCGCCGGAGGCCTCAAATTCTTCGGCCCGATTTCCTCCATCTCCTCCATCGAATCCATGGCCCGCGAGCACGGTCTGTTCATGAGCGTGATGATGGTCCACGAGGCCTTGTGCGCGCAGGCCGACTTCGACAACCTGTGCGACACCTTCAACGAGCAGAACGTCGACGCCTTCATCTTCCTGACTCCGACCGACGTGATGTTCGCCGCCGCCTGCCGTGCGCGAGTCACTCAGCCGCGCGTCATCGTCACCGCCACCCACGGCCAAATGACCGTGCGTGAGGGATTGGGCCTTATCTCCACCGAAAACAAGCGTCGCACTGCGCTGGTCGGTATCGACCAGTGGGGTGCAATGGCCAAAGTGGTGGCCTTGCTGGGCGAATACGGGCACAAATCGGCTCTGTATTTTGCCGGTCCCAACGAATGGCGCGACGCCCACACCCGACTGGATGCGTGGCGCAAGCTCGCCGCCTCCCGATCCATCGATTCACAGATCGTGCGCTGCCATACGTGGGATGCCTCTGAGGCGTATGCGCACATGAATCATCTCATTGATGAGTATGGGCGTCGAGGCGCGGCGTTGCCCACCGCGGTCGTCGCCGCGAACGACAATCAGGCCGTTGGCATCATGCGCGCGTTGCATGAGCATGGGCTTCGGATTCCGCAAGACATCAGCGTGGTCGGATTCGACGACATGTCTGGCGTGGATAACATGTACCCACCGCTGACCACCGTGCATCCCGATTTCGAGGGGCTCGGCGTGGCCGCCATGCGAGAGACGCTGCGCTTGCTGGGGGAGGGCGGCGAGCCGACCTTCCTGACCACCCAGCACGGCATGGGGCTGATTCCCGCCGAGGTGCGTGCCCGGCGGTCCTTGGGGCCGGCTCCTCGGCGGTAAATTGGCGCTGTTATCAAACCGTTATGATGCGTGACACGGCATAAGTTGTGTCGAATGCGGGTTGTCGGTACAATGTTTTTTGGAAATTGTGAGCGCTAACACCCTCCCCAAGGAAGGGGATAACAACGCCGGCGCTCCAAGGCAAAGGAAAGATATGGCAGCAACCGACAACGCGGCCGAGCAGGTCGCCCACATCGCCGAGAAGATTCGCGCTGGCAAGACCACGCTGGGCATCGAATTCGGCTCCACCCGCATCAAGGCCGTCCTCATCGACGACAACTTCCAGACCATCGCCTCCGGCGACTACAGCTGGGCTTCCCATCTGGAAGATGGTCTGTGGAGCTACACCACCGAGGAGATTTGGGGCGGTTTGCAGTCCGCTTACGCCTCCATGGCCAACGACGTCGAGACCGCCTATGGCGAGAAGCTCACGCACGTCGGCCACATCGGCTTCTCCGCCATGATGCACGGTTACCTCGCATTCGACGAGGCCGGCGAACTGCTGGTGCCGTTCCGCACCTGGCAGAACACCAACACCTCCGAAGCTCACAAGAAGCTCTCCGAGCTGTTCCAGTACAACATCCCCGAGCGTTGGTCCATCGCTCACCTGTACCAGGCCGTGCTCAACAAGGAAGAGCACGTCTCCAAGGTGGCTTACTTCACCACACTCGCCGGTTACGTGCACTGGAAGCTCACCGGTAAGAAGGTCCTCGGCGTGGGCGATGCCTCCGGCATGTTCCCGATTGACCCGACCACTCACACTTACGAAACCGCATTCATTGAGAAGTTCGACGCTCTGCCTGAGGTCGCAGCCCAGCCGTGGAAGCTGGAGAACCTGCTTCCTGAGCCGCTCGTGGCCGGCACTCCGGCTGGCGAGCTGACCGAGGAAGGTGCCAAGCTGCTCGATCCGTCCGGTGCCCTGAAGCCCGGCATCGTGCTCGCCCCGCCTGAGGGCGACGCCGGTACTGGCATGGTAGCCACCAACTCCGTGCGCGTACGCACTGGTAACGTCTCCGCCGGCACCTCCATCTTCGCCATGGTGGTTCTGGAGCACAAGCTCAAGGCCCTCCACCCTGAGGTTGACTTGGTCACCACCCCGGCCGGCGATCTGGCCGGTATGAGCCACGCCAACAACTTCACCTCCGACCTCAACGCTTGGGTCGGCCTGTTCGGCCAGTTCGCCAAGGCTATCGGCCAGCCGGTTGACGCAGGTATGCTGTACGGCACCCTGTTCCGCGCGGCCATCGCCGACGACGTGGACGCCAACTGCGGCGGCCTGCTGAACTACCCGTTCCGTTCCGGCGAATTCCTGGCCGGTCTGCCTGAAGGTCGCCCGCTGTTCGCCCGCAGCCCCGAAGCCAACATGACCCTCGGCAACTTCATGCGCGCCCAGCTGTTCTCCGCGTTCTCCCCGGTCAAGATCGGCATGGACGTGATGACCAAGCAGGAGCGCGTGCAGGTCGACTCTCTCGTGGGCCACGGCGGCATCTTCGCCACTCCGAAGGTGGCTCAGAAGATTCTCGCTGCTGCCTTCAACACCCCGATCAAGGTCATGTCCACCGCCGCCGAAGGTGGCGCCTGGGGCATGGCCGTGCTCGCCAACTACCTGTGGAACACCAACGAGGATCACAGCAACCTCGCTGACTTCCTTGACGGTTGCGTGTTCAAGGACGCCCAGTCCACCACTGAGAAGCCGGTGGCTTCCGATGTGGTTGGTTTCGAGGACTTCTTCGCCCGCTTCACCAAGGGCCTGCCCATCGAGCACGCCGCCATCGAAACCATCAACCTCGAAGATAAGTAAGCCTTTCTGACCTCCCTCTATTGAGGGAGGTCCTTGAGATTTTGAAAAAACGTCCATCCATCACAGTGGAAAGGAAAACCAATAATGGCAACTTTGGCTGATTACGGCCCCGAGGTTCGCGCCGAGGTCAAGCAGGTTCGTGAGGTCGTCTCCAACCTGCACCAGCAGCTGATCAAGTGGAACCTGGTCGTGTGGACCGCGGGCAACGTTTCCCAGCGTCTGCACACCGCCGACCTGTTCGTCATCAAGCCCTCCGGCCTGCGCTACGAGTACCTGACCCCGTCCTCCATGGTCGTGTGCGACCTTGACGGCAACGTGGTCGACGGCACCGAAGCCCCGTCCTCGGACACCGCTTCCCACGCCTACATCTACCGCAACATGCCCGACGTCTACGGTGTCGTGCACACCCACTCCACCTACGCCACCGCTTGGGCTGCCACTGGTCAGAACATCCCGTGCGGCCTGACGATGATGGGTGACGAGTTCGGCGGCCCGGTGCCGGTCGGCCCGTTCCGTCTGATCGGCTCCGAGGCGATCGGCAAGGGTGTCGTCGAGACCCTCAAGAAGTACCCGAAGTCCCCGGCCGTCCTCATGCAGAACCATGGCCCCTTCACCATCGGCAAGGATGCTGAAGGCGCCGTCAAGGCCGCTGCCATGACCGAGGAAGTCGCTCACACCATGTGGGCCGCCCGTCAGCTCGGTGACATCATCGAGATCGACCAGGCCGACATCGATAAGCTCAACGACCGCTACCAGAACGTCTACGGTCAGCACTGATTTGATGGAGTGTCCGCCGCGTTACGGAAGGCCCGACGTACCTTCGTACGCCTTCGCCTTCCGCGCCTTGCGGACACACACATCAAATCAGCGCTGACTCCGCCAGCACGGTGGTGTCTTGGCTCCCCTCTCTGAGGGGAGCTGTCAGCGATAGCTGACTGAGGGGAGCCTCGGTCGGCGAATGAAACTTAAACAAACCCCCATAAACAAAGAAGTAAAGGAAGTAACCCTATGGTTATGGAAAATCCCTTCGAGGGCAAGGAAATCTGGTTCGGCGTTGGTTCGCAGGACCTGTACGGCGAAGAAGCCCTGCGCCAGGTCGCCATTCACTCCGCTGAAATGGTCGACTACCTGAACAACACCGGCAAGATTCCGGCCAAGATCGTCCTCAAGCCCACCCTGAAGTCCTCCGACGGTGTCAAGGAGTTCATGGTCGAGGCTTCCGCCAACCCGAACGTCATCGGCGTCATCACCTGGTGCCACACCTTCTCCCCGGCCAAGATGTGGATTCGCGGCCTCGAAGTGCTGACCAAGCCGCTGCTGCAGCTGGCCACCCAGCACCACAAGGAAATCCCGTGGGAGACCATCGACATGGACTTCATGAACCTGAACCAGGCCGCCCACGGCGACCGTGAGTTCGGTTACATCGTCTCCCGCCTCGGCATCAAGCGCAAGGTTGTCGTCGGCCACTACACCGATCCCGAGGTCGCCGAGAAGCTCGGCACCTGGGCCCGCGCCTGCGCCGGCTGGGATGCCTCCAACAACATGAAGGTCATGCGCTGGGGCGACAACATGCGTAACGTCGCCGTCACCGAGGGCGACAAGACCGAGGCTGAGCGCGTGTTCGGCGCCTCCATCAACACTTGGGCCGTCAACGAGCTCGTCGCTGCGTACGACGCCGTCAAGGACGACCAGGTCAAGGAGATCATCGAGGACTACAAGGCCAAGTACGACGTCGACCCGGCTCTGCTGGACGCCAAGTACGACTCCCTGTTCATCGCCGCCAAGGAAGAGGCCGCGATGGTCAACATGATGCGCGCCAACGGCTGCACCGCCGGCGTCGACAACTTCGAGGACCTCGGCGCTCTGCCGCAGCTGCCGGGCGTTGGCCCGCAGCGCTTCCCGTCCGAGTACGGCTGGGGCTTCTCCGCTGAAGGCGACTGGAAGACCGCCGTCCTCGTGCGCATCGGTGCCGTCATGGGCTACGGCCTTGAGGGTGGCGCCTCCCTCATGGAGGACTACTCCTACAACTTCACCGAGGGTGACGAGCTCGACATGGGCTCCCACATGCTCGAGGTTTCCCCGTCCATCGGCACCATCGCCAAGCCGAAGCTGGAGATCCACCCGCTGGGCATCGGCGGCAAGGCCGACCCGGTCCGCCTGGTCTTCTCCGGCAAGCCCGCCAAGGACGCCGTCGTGGTCTCCATGTCCGACGTTCGCGAACGCTTCCGCCTGCTCATGGACGTCGTCGACGTCGTTGAGCCGCAGGGCTCCCTCAAGGAGCTTCCGTGCGCCCGCGCCGTCTGGGAGCCGAAGCCGAGCCTGAAGACCGCTGTTGAGTGCTGGATCACCGCCGGTGGTTCTCACCACACCTGCATGACCACCTCCGTTGGTCGTGAGGCTTGGGAAGACTTCGCCCGCATCGCCGGTGTTGAGCTCGCCGTCATCGACGAGAACACCACCGCTCGCCAGTTCGAGAAGGAACTGGAGCTGTCCGAGATGTACCACCGTCTCAACAACCAGCACTGATTGGCGGAGCGTATACCGCCTTTCCTCAGGTTCGACGTACCTTCGTACGCCTTCGCCTTCGGACGGCGGTCTCCGCACGCGCCAATCAGCGCTGGCAAGCCAGCACTGATGACTAAATCAGTCTGCTGACTGCTACCGCTGAAAAGGGGCTGTTCCGGGAAACCGGCAGCCCCTTTTGCTGTTATCGGCAACTCCCCACAAACGCATCAAAAATCGCCTGCGAGCGTGGATCTACCTTGTAGAGAAACTCGGGATGCCACTGCACGGCCCACAGGAAGTTGCTTGCCGGCCGGTACAGGGCCTCGATCACGCCGTCGGGCGCGACGGCCATGACCTCGAGTCCAGCAGCAGGCTCACGAACCGCCTGATGGTGATAGCTATTCACCGCAATCTCAGTCTGCCCTGCGAACAATGAAGCCAGGGGAGTGCCGGGCACCAAGGAAACGTTATGTCCGAACGCATCGTACGGCGGATTCATATGGTGTTCGATATCGCTCGGATGCTGGCTTGGCAGATCCTGCCACAACGTGCCGCGCAGCGCTGCGTTGATGAACTGAATGCCACGGCAGATGCCCAGAATCGGCTTGTCCCAAGCCATTACAGCTGGCAGCAGAATCGATTCCATTCGGTCGCGCTCAGGAGAGAGCACCTCGCTACGGCCGGTGGCGGAGGCCGCTGCACCAACCATCGGTCCCACATCCGGCCCGCCCGTAAACAGAAACGCGTCAAACCGTTCGGCGCATTGCGCAAGAATGTCGGTGTCATCGGTCAGCGGCAACATGACGGGCGTACCGCCGGCCCGCATTATCGCCTCCATATATCCGGGCAGCATCCACAGACTATCGCGCCCGTAATCCATCAGCGGAGTCACCGCAATGAGCGGTCGATTCGTAGTCATGCCTGCCTCTTTTCGCCCAAGTGTTGTTTTCGTCGTTCTGCCGCAAATCGCTTGATTCAGTGGCCAATAATGCCGCCACTGTACCGAACCAATGTAACCGGTCGGCCAACATTATTTCGTCAGCCAGCCGCGACGAGATCGCACAATGTGCCAATGATGGGGGGGCATTCGGTGCGACCTTGTCAATGTTCGGGCCATTGCACTTTCAGCGGGGAAAGCATGCCCCGTCCGCGCATCATGATGAACGAGTAAGGTTGACGGGGAGGGAGAATCACATGAACCAGGCATGCGTACGCAACGACACCATCGACGCGGGCAACCATCATGGCCGACCGCAATACCGGTCGTTCCTGCGATTTCTGACATCGCAGGAACGCAACGTCATTTGGCTGTTGCTGGCCATTGCTTTTCTTCCGGTGGACGGCACCACGCTTGGCCTGTACGCGCCGTTCTGGTCTCCAATCAGTCCGGCGCTGTTCGCCGTGTACTGCCTATGCAATTGGCGGCAACTGCGCATCGCAGCCAACCGGTACCTGCCAATGTTCCTCCTACCGGTGGCCTGCATAATCCTGTCCATCCCGGGATGGCTGAAGTTCGGCATCCACCTCAACGCCGCGTTCATGAGCATCACCGGATTGCTGGGCGTGCTCGCCACTTTGGGTGCGATCGCCCTTGCGTTCGACATCAAACGCATTCCGTGGCGTACGCCATTGCGGATTCTCATCGCATCATACTGGGTTTCCTTCGGAGTGGGCGTCGTGCAATGGCTGTCCATCCGTCTGCACGCCAAACCGTTGACCGACTATTTCTCGCACCTCATGTACCGGCAATACATCAGCGACAACTCGGTGTGGGGCGGCGGCCGTCCGCAGTTCCTGTTCGCCGAGCCCAGCTATATCGGCATGCACCTGTTCGGCATACTGCTTCCGCTCATGTGGCTCATGCGCGGGCGCGACCGCATCTACGCCAAACGGCTGCGTGACCTCATCGTCACGTATGCCGTCGGCGCGGTGCTCATGCAAGCCGGCACCAGAATCGTCATCGATTCCGTCGTGGCGTTGCTGATCGCCCTTGTGGCGCGCACCGATTGGCATGACGGCGCACGCCGCGTCCGGGGCATGCTGCAGATTCTCGGCGCATTTGCACTGGGCCTGCTGGGTGTGCTGGCGGATTCCAGACTCTCCGCCATCGCGGAAAACGGGGCCGAGGGAGACGGCTCGTTCTTCGCGCGGATCTACCAAAGCCTCGATCCGATATGCGGATTGCTCACCCATCCGTGGACGCTGCTCACCGGTTATGGCGCGGGCAACATCATCAATGCGGTGTGGGCCGGCGCGGCCAAAGCCGGACGGCTGCTGGACGGTCTTGGCATGAACGGCGGCGCGGCCACGGGATTCGCGGCCGGCGTGAACGCGGACACGGTGTGGACGATGTGCGCGTATACCAGCGTCATCGCCGAATACGGGCTGATCGGGCTGGCCATGCTGGTCGGAGCCTCGATGGTCTGCATGACGCGCGGGAGGACGGTATGCCGTGGCGGTGCGGATGGCGCATCGTCCGACGAGCTGGCGCACGGTGTTTGTGTCGCCGACGTTGCCGACGTTGCTGATGTTGCCGGGGGTAATAGTGGTGGTGGCGTTGCCGGCGCGGGTTCGGGCGAATCCGGCGTCTGGCACAAGACCGTCATCTGCTGGCTCGTCCTGGTCGCATACCTGTACATCCAATGCGAGAACTATGCGTTCGCCGCTCTGCCGCTTCTTGTGTTCGCCGCCTCGAAGGTGAGGCGCGAGCCTGATTTCTCGCGGGCCGACGCATCGACGCGGCCCGAGATGGACCAAAATCAAGAATAACCGACATTCGCCGCTGTTCCGTTTTTCGCTCAAGGCGTATATCTCCCGTATCTTGAGGTGCATCATGTATCGTCGCGGCTAACTAATCGGCGAAACGCGGCATGTTTCGCATTTTGGGCGAAAAGCCCAAGTCCCACAGGAGGTATTGATGACGTTCGTTGCACGGTCGGTGCGCTATGTGCTCAGAAAACGAGTGCGAACCATAGTGCTCCTTATAATACTGACCATCATAACGGCGAGCATGCTATCCACGATCGCGGTTTCTCGGGCAGCTCAACAGGCCGCCGGACGAATCGAGAAGGAAGCGGTCGGTGGATTCGTGCTGTCCAGCAACATGCAGGGCAGCATGCTCACGCCTCGCGGAGGCGGCATGGTGCGCCCCGCCGACGTGCGCAGGATCGCCCAACTGCCCGGGGTCGATTCGTATATGGTCCGTCAGAACGCCACCGCCGATCTCGTGGGGGCGAATGTGGCGAAGGTCCCCGGCGGCGATGATTACGATGCGACCCAGGAGCAGCAGTTTGGCAACGCCGCCAACGTCATGGGCACGAATGATTCGTCGAAACTCAACGTGTTCACGTCGCGCACGCTCGGCATGGCCGAAGGACGACATCTGAAGGCCTCCGACAAGTACACGTCGATGATCCATGAGGATCTCGCCAAAGCCAACGGGCTCAAAGTCGGAGACACGCTCACGCTCAAGGCCAACGCCTATGACGCCGACAACGAATCACATTCGACGGCGACCGTCAAGACCACCATCGTGGGCATATTCAAGGGCGACAGCGCCAGAAAGGTATCCAGCCGAGCGGAACTCACCGCCAACACCATCTACACCGATCTGGATACCACACGCGACCTGTACCAGTACAAGGACGGCAAGGAAATATACCAGGACGCCACCTTCGTGCTGTCCAAGGGCGTTGACGTGGAGAAGACCATGGATGCCGCGAAGAAACTCACGGTGGATTGGAACAACTATCAGATCACGCGCAACGACCAGTATTCATCGAGCATGCTGCATGCCGCCCGCGGCGTGCGCTCCATGATGCGCGGCGCCCTGATCGGCGTGACCGTCTCGGCCGTGCTCGTGCTCAGTCTCATGCTGCTGCTGTGGATGAACGACCGCCGTCAAGAGATGGGCATACTGGTGTCCCTTGGCGTCGGCAAGCCCTCCCTGGTCGCCCAATACCTCACCGAGATGGTGCTGATCGGTCTGCCGTCCCTCGCCCTCGGCTGGCTGTGCGCGCAGGGAATGGCCCAATGGCTCGGCGCCACGGCGCTCCATTCCGTGAACGCCTCCGCGGCGAAGGAGCTGAGCAGCATGGGGCAGGTCGGCGGCGATCTTGAATCCAGCATGTCGGTGCGCACCCTGGATTCGCTCACGGTGTCGGTCGACGGGACCGCCATGCTGTACGTGGCGCTCGGATTGTTGGCGGTGATGCTGGTGTGCGTCGCGGTGGCGTGCATGCCGATGCTGCGCAAATCGCCGCGAGACCTGTCGGAGATTCGATGATGAGCATGAATGTGTGGAAGCGTGCCACGTTGGCGATCGTACGCAAGCCGGTACGTAGCGGCATCATCGGTCTGCTGATGCTGATGGTCTTCACGAGCCTGGTGGCGCAGGTCGGAGTCTCGACGGCCCTGCGTACCATGTCCGACGGCATCGGCGCGGGCATGGGCATAGGGTTTACCGTCAGCGCCGGCGAGAATCCCATTAGCGCCGAGGAGGCGAGCCGGTTCTCGCGTATCCCCGGTGTGACGAAGACCGCCTATGCGACGAAGACCTTGGCGCAGGTGGATGGCGCGCGCCCGGTCATGCCCCGGCAGGGCCCCCGATTGGACTCCGATCTGGCCATGCAGGTCAGCGTGCTGGGCACCACCGATTCCTCATTGTCCGAGGAATTCCAGAGCGGCCTGTACCGCCTGGAGCAGGGCCGCCATATCTCGGGCGACGGCGACAATGTGCTGGTCCACCGCGACTTCGCGATGCAGAACGGCCTATCGGTCGGCTCGACATTCCGTCTCCGGCAGGAGGGGCGCAACGCCACGGTGCGTGTGGCCGGGATCTTCTCCGGCAACGTGCAGGCCCAAAGCCCCCTGCCCTCGGACACTTCCGAGAACCTCATCTATTCGGGTAGGCGAGTAGCTTCCGCTCTGACCGGAAACGACCGGATCGACATGATCCGATGCCTGTCGGATAATCCGCAGGACCTGTCCGCGGCTATTGGACGGGCCAAGACCATGGCCGGCGGCAAGTACGACGTCACCGACGATTCGGCCCGGCTCTCCGGCGTCCTGCAATCCGTGCAGACGGTGCGTAATCTGGTGCGCATGGTGCTGCTGTCCGTCTGCCTCGCGGACGTACTGGTGCTGGCGATGGCGCTGGTCTTCTGGATTCGCTCACGCATCCATGAGATAGGCACGCTTCTGGCCCTCGGCATCGACAAGATGCGGATCGTCGCACAACTCGCCATCGAAACCGGACTCATGGCGGCGGTCGCCGCCCTGTGTTCGCTGGGCACCGGCGCCATGCTGTCGGGATACGTGTCTTCCCGACTGTTGCGCGATTCGGGCGTCGCGCCGTTGGAATCGTTGCACGTGGAGGCCTTGCCGCCTGAGCAGACGATGCTCATCCTGCTGCTCGGATGCGCGGTCATCGCCGTGGCTCTTGCCGTGTCATGCGCCGCCGTGCTGTCCAAATCCCCGAAATCCATTCTTTCCTCTATGCGTTAGGAGTCACCAATCATGTCTAACTGTCTGCAACTGGACCATGTCGATTACGCCTACGGCGCGGCGAAGATCCGTGTTCTTTCGGATGTCAGCGCGGATTTCGAATCCGGGAAGATGTATGCGATCACCGGCCCGTCCGGCGCCGGCAAGAGCACGCTGCTGTCGCTGCTGGCCGGCTTGGACGCCCCCTCCCGGGGAGTGGTCCGCTTCGAAGGGGAGGACATCGCCGCATCGGGCTATGCGAAGCACCGCCGGGAGCACGTGTCCCTGGTGTTCCAGGACCATAACCTGATCGACTACCTCACCCCCGAAGAGAACCTGCGGCTGGTCAGCGCCAAGGCCGATATGAAGATCCTCGAGGAACTGGGTTTGAGCCGTGAGGAATCCAAGCGCAACATCATGCACCTGTCGGGCGGCCAGCGTCAACGGGTGACGGTCGGCCGCGCGCTGGTCGCCCCGGGCCGCGCGATCCTCGCGGACGAGCCGACGGGCAGCCTCGACCCGGAGATGACCGACGAGGTGATTCATCTGCTGCAGCACGCCGCCCATCAGCTCGGCAAATGCGTGATCGTGGTGACGCATTCCAAGCGCGTCGCCAACTCCGCCGATGTCGTGCTGCGTCTCAGGAGCAAGAAACTGACCCGGGCATGACCCACCTGGGCCGGGCGGCACCCCGGCGACGACCCGCATGGAATCATCGTCATAATGACGCCTGCGATCCCTGGACATGAGAAACCGCACCTCCGATCATCGAATCTGGATTACTCCAGTCCAACAATCGGGGTGCGGTTCAAAAGGCCCTTTTTTTGTGTCGGATTACGAACCGCGCGTCTCACCGCTTGCCGTTGTAGATCTCGTTGTCGATCACATCGGCGAACACGCGATTGACGGCCGGGCGCACCACTTTCAGCGACGGTGTCAGGCACTTGTTCTCCTGCGTGAACTGCGTGTCCAGCACGGCGAACTTGCGTACGGATTCGGCGCGCGAGACCGTCGCATTCGCCTTGTCCACGTACTGCTGAATCTCCTCGCGCACCGCGGCGTTCGTGGCGAGCCGGTCGACCGGCGTCTCCGTGGACAGGCCGTGCGCGGGCAGCCACAATGCCAGCGACTCCGGATCGAGCGTCACCAACGCGCCGATGAACGGGCGCTGGTCGCCCACCACCACGCAGTGCTCCACGATCGGGCACTTGGCGATCTCTTCCTCCAGCGGAATGGGGGAGACGTTCTTGCCGCCGGCGGTAATAATAATGTCCTTGATTCGACCGGTGATGATGATGCGGCCCTCATCATCGATCTCGGCCAAGTCGCCGGTCCTGAGCCAGCCGTCGGCGGTGAATGCCTCGGCCGTCTTCTCCGGCAGATTGTGGTAGCCGCGGAACACGTTCGGGCCCTTGACCTGCAGTTCGCCTTCGTCGGAAATGCGAATCGAGGAGCCGGGCGCGGGCTGGCCTACGGTGCCGATCACATTGTCGGTCACGCGCGTGGCGGCGAACGGGGCGGCGGTTTCGGTCATGCCATAACCCTGAATCATCGGCAGTCCGATGCCGTTGTAGAAATGCGCCAGATCGAGCGACAGTGGTGCGCCGCCGCAGGCCACGTACTTGATCTTCGGGCCCAGAGCACCGCGCACCGTGCGGTAGACGAGCGTTTCGTACTTGGCGCGCTCGGCGATTTCGGCAAACGTGTGCTGCTCGCCGGCCTGCTCCTTGCGGCTCCAGACGCGCGCGCCCTCGGCGGCCTTGACAAACAGGCGGCCCTTCCAGCCGGCACCGGCCTTGTGCGAGGCGGCGTTGTATACCTTCTCGAACACGCGCGGCACGCCCAGCAGGTAGGTCGGTTCAAACGAACGCAGGTCCGGCAGCAGGGTTTTGGTGTCCGGCAGATAACCGACCACGCCGTCATCGGAGGCGATGGAGGCGTACTGGATGAATCGCGCGAAGCAGTGGGCCAGCGGCAGGAAGAGCAGCAGGCGCGGATGGTCGTCAAGCACCACTTCATGCAACGCCTGCGAGGCGGAGATGGTGATGGACACGAAGTTCTTGTGGGTCAGTTCGGCACCCTTCGGGTTGCCGGTGGAGCCCGAAGTGTAGACGATGGTGGCCAGATCGTCGGCGCGCACGGTGGCCACGCGCTCGTTCAGTTCCTCGTCCGAAACAGCCACGCCCAGACCTTCGAGCGCGCCCAGCGCGTTGCCCTCGATCATGAGAATCTGCTTCAAGGCAGGACAGTGGTCCTTGACCGAGTCGAGCCGGTCGAAGCGCTCGCGGTTGTCGGCAAAGGCCAGCTTGACCGCCGAATCGTTCATGATGCGCTGGGCTTGCGGGGCGGAGTCGGTGTCGTAGATCGGCACGCTTACCGCGCCCACTGCGGCCAGTGCGAAATCGAGAATGCCCCATTCGAGACGGGTGGAGGAAAAGATGGTCACCGCGTCGCCCTTGGCGATGCCGAGCGCGATCAGGCCCTTGGCGGCTGAGACCACGCGCTCGTGGAATTCGCCGGTGGTGACGTTCTGCCAGCGGCCGGGGCCGATTTTCTTGGCGGCGATTACCGTGTCCGCGCCGGTGCGGGCCAGTCGTTCGGTGAGCAGTGAATAGATAGTTTGGTCATCGCGGATCTCGATGGATTCGCCGGGCGTGGTGTATTCGGTAAGCATACGGCCGTTTATTCCTTACAAACATGATGGCAAGTTGACAACCCGAGCCATTCTGACGAGTTAGATTACGCTGGCGTAAGGTTGCGCGCGTTGTGGGCAATGGAGAAGTTGTCTGTCTGGTTTTGTGGATTGTATACAACGCCGTGTCTAACCGGTTTGCTCTACGGTTATGACCGTGTCCATTTCGGGAGCCATCGACTTCCTGCAGGACAAGTACGTGCTGAGCCCGGCCCTGCAGGGTCCGGTCATCAGCTCCAGCATCATCGGCGGCGTCGGCATTGGGGAGTCTGTGGCTTCTTATTTGGGAACGAAGCTCAGCGTGACAGTCGTCTCAGCTGAAGGTCTGGCGTGTATGTGCGCTTTCGCCTAAGGTAAATAGGATTGCGCAGTGCACGCCATCGGTATGTGCAGGTATGCGATTGGTGGCACCCGCGACTGATGCATGACGAGACCTACTGCAGTACCACGGCAACCAACACCGCAACAACACGGCAAGGGGAAGCGAACCATGTTCGACAAACGACTGTTCCAATTGGCACCAGGTCTCGGCAAGCTCATAGCCGGCAAAGTGGCTCTGATGTGGGTTGGGCTGCTTGCCAATATCGGCTTCATGCTTTCGCTGGTCATGCTGCTGCAAGGACTGCTCGCCGCAGCCGACCCACACACTTTCTCCTGTAACGCCGCCTCGGCCTCCGAGTGCCCCGCCAATCTGTTCGGCGTTCCGGGCACCACCGTCGCCCCGATGGCCGGCGACCTCATGGTTTACGTGGCCTTGGCGATCGTCTGCATGCTGGTTCGCTACCTGGCCACCACACACGCCACACGCCTCGGCACCGAAGCCGCCGAACGGGTCAAGCTCGCTTTGCGTTCCAAGCTGTACCGCAAAATGGTGGCCCTCGGCCCGTCCTACAGGTCGCGCGTCAAGACCTCGGATGTGGTCCAGTCCGCCGGCGAAGGCGTCGAGCAGATTCAAAGCTTCTTCGAACTGTTCCTGCCGCAGCTCTTCTATGCGATTCTTGCGCCGATCACCCTGTTCGCCGTGATTGCGCCGATCAACATGCCGGCCGCCGTGACCATGCTCGTCTGCGCGCCGCTCATTATTATTGTCACCGGCATCGTATCCATGACCGCCGCCCGCGCCTTCAAAAAATACTGGGGCCGATACACCGACATGGGTGCCGCATTCCTCGACAACCTGCAAGGCCTCGAAACCCTGAAGAACTTCGACGCCGACGACCGTGCCGCCGCCGAAATGGACAAGAAGGCCGAAGGCTTCCGCGTCATGACCATGCGCGTGCTGCAGATCCAGCTGCGCTCGCTGACCGCCATGGATATCGTGGCCTACGGCGGTGCGGCGGCCGGCATTGGTGTGGCTCTATGGCAGTATGCGCATACCGCCGCGGCCGCCGCAGGAGCCAGCGCCGCCGGCTGGTCTCCGATTATGCTCGCCGCCCACCTGCCCGGTGCGTTCGCCTACCTGGCCTACGGCCTGCAATACCTGATGCCGTTCGGTGCGGGCTTCCCGCTCACCCTCGCCGGACTGTTGCTGATCGTGCTGCTGTCCGCTGAATTCTTCATCCCCATGCGCCAGCTCGGCTCCTACTTCCACGTGGCGATGAACGGCATGACCTCCACCAAGCGCATCTTCGCCCTGCTGGACACCCCCGAGCCCGCCCACGGCACTGCCACGCTGCCGGCCACCGCTGGTACCGATGCCGGGACTGATGCCGGTACCAAGGCCGGTACCAAGGCCGATGGCGGAATCACCGTCAGCTTCGACCACGTCGGCTATTCCTATGACAGCGCCGATTCCGGTGCCGCCGTTCAACAAACGAATTCCGCGCCGGCACCTGCGCTCACCGACCTCACCTTCACTGCCTACCCCGGTCAACTCACCGCCATCGTCGGCATCTCCGGTTCCGGCAAATCCACGGCTGCCGCGCTGCTTGCCGGTACGCTGACCGGATACCAAGGCTCGCTTACGCTGAACGGCGTCAAGGTATCCGACCTGTCCGGAGAGACGCTCGCCCGAACCATCACCCTGATCGGTGCCAGTAGCCATCTGTTTGCCGGTACTCTGCGTGAGAACCTTCTGATGGCTTTGCCCGATGACGGCCAGAACGGTGAAGCCGCGTCCGACGCCGTGGATTCCCGTCTCTGGGACGCGCTCGAACAGGCCCGTATCGCCGACTTCGTGCGTTCGCAGCCGGACGGCCTTGACATGACGATTGAGCCCGACGCCGCCAACCTGTCCGGTGGCCAGCGCCAGCGTATCGCCATCGCCCGTGCGCTTCTGCATGATTCGCCGGTATTCGTATTCGACGAGGCCACCAGCAGTGTGGATGTGGAATCCGAGGAACTGATTCTCGCGACCATCCGCGAACTGGTGCAATCCCGCAGCAAGACGGTGATCATGATCACCCATCGCATGGCCAACGCCGAGCACGCCGACCAAGTGGTGGTGCTCGAACACGGCAAGTCGGTGGAAACCGGCACGCATGCCGAACTCATGGCGGCCGGCGGCGTGTACGCCAAGTTGTTCACTACTCAGGCGGATATCGAGAACTTTGGGGCTGACCACCCTCAGCCAGCTTCGCTGACAGCTTCCGCCAGCGGGAGCGGGGCGGCTGTGGGCGCAGCTCCGGCTGCAGCTCCGGCCGAGATGAGCACGTTCCAGGTCATCAAGCGACTACTCGGGGAGGCCAAGCCACTGGCCGGGCTTATGGTCGCGGCTTCCACGGCCGGCACCATCGGTCACCTTGCCGCAACCTTCCTACCGGTGTTCGGCATCATCGCCGGATTCGCGCTCGCCGGCAACCCCGTGTGGGGCATGAGTGCGGCCGGTGCAATCACCGCCATGATTGTTTGCGCGGTGTTGCGCGGCCTGACGCGCTACGTTGAGCAATATCTGAACCACAACGTGGCCTTCCACCTGCTCGCGCTCTTCCGCTCCAAGGCTTTCGCCGCCCTTCGCCGCCTCGCTCCGGCCAAGCTCGCCGGCAAGGGCAAGGGCGACCTCATCGCCATGCTCACCACCGACGTGGAACTGCTCGAAATCTTCTTCGCGCATACCATCAGCCCCGTGGCCATAGCCGTGACCACCACCATCGTCTACGCCATCGTGGCGGCCACGCTGAGCCCCTGGATGGCGTTGGCGCTGATCGTCTCCCATCTGATCATCGGCATCATTGTGCCGCGCTTCTTCGCCACCGGCGTGCGCAATCTGGGCCCCGCCATCCGTGGCGCGGCCGGCGAACTCGACAACGTGATGCTCGACGACATGCGCGGTCTCGACGAGATCATCCGATTCGGTCGGGGTGAAGATCGTGCGCAGGCCATCGAAGACCGCACGCGCGCGCTATGGCGTGACCATGCCAAACTCAGCCGTGTCAACGGCCGGTTCGCCGGTGTCGGCGGATTGCTGGTTGCATTGCTTACCTCGGCGGCTGCCGGCATCGCCATCAATCTTGCCGGCGTGAACCTCTACGATATCCCGGCGCTGGTCGCCGCCTTCGCGCTGCTCGCCAGCTCGTTCGGGCCGACGCTGGCGCTCGCCGCCCTGCCCGCGAACCTCACCCAGACCTTCGCCTCCGCCCGTCGTCTGTTCGGCCTGATGGACGAAGCGCCGGCCGTGGTGGAAACTGGCACTGCGAACTCGGATTATGAGGGCATGCGCCTTGACCGCGTCACCTTCGCGTACCCGGGGGAGGGGAGCGAGGCGATTCTCGCCGACTTCTCGCTCGATGTGCCGCAGCACGGCATCCTCGGTATCCAAGGCCCGTCCGGCCGGGGCAAGTCCACTATGCTGAAGCTGCTGATGCGCTATTGGGATCCGCAGCGCGGCCAAGTGACGCTGTCCGGCACGCCGCTACCGCAAATCGATGTGCATGCCCGCCGCCGTATTCAGGCCATGATGAGTCAGGAGACCCACCTGTTCGACGGCACGATTCGAGAGAATCTGCTTATCGCCTTGCCTGAATCGGAGATTCGCAATGGGGGAGCGGCCGGTGTTCTTGACGCCCGACTCCGCGAAGCCCTCGCCAAGGCATCCGTGCTCGACCTGATCGATTCCCTGCCGGATGGGCTCGACACCCAGGTGGGCGAGCTGGGCGACCGACTGTCTGAAGGCGAACGCCAGCGCATCGGCTTGGCCCGTGTATTCCTGCGCAATGCCGACTTGGTGCTCTTCGACGAGCCGACCAGTCGTCTGGATGCCTTGAATGAAGCCATCATTCTGCGTTCCATTCATGAGCTGTCCAAGAGCGAGCAGAATGCGGATAAGGGGCAAGACGTGGCTGTGGTGCTGGTCTCTCACCGTGAATCCGCCATGCGCGTTGCCGATGCGGTGCTGAATCTGTAAAGTCGCACAGTCACAGGCCGCAATACTCTGCAATACAGGATTTCCTTATATATCAGCCTCTGATAAGGGCATCCAGAGAGTCGAGGGCCGCGTCGATGGCCTGAGCCTCACGGTCGTCATCCGTCTCGGCGAAGGAATGCTCGCTGTAGGAATCCTCGTCGGCACTGGGCAACAACACTCCGCGAGGCGTATCGGCACTGTGCGCGTGCTCAATAGAGGCCATATGTGCCGGCTGCACGGCATTTGTCTGCTTGCGGTTTCGATTCGCGTCATTCGCGGAATCAACGGCATCTGCGGCATCAACGCTATCTGTATCATCCGCACCACTGCGCGTAGTCGGCCGATTCGCCAGCGTGAATGGATCGTCGGGCAGTGAATCGGCCAAGGCCGCGACTGCTGCGCTGGCCGCTGCCTCGGCCGCCGCGCCGTCCAGCATCGCACCATCCGCAGAGTCAGTCACGGAGCCATCCACAGAGCCATCCGCAGGGCCGTTCGCAGAGCCGTCCGTATACTCACCGTCGTGCCGTCTACTGGATGACTTACCAACCAGAACAGCGCCCCTCGTACGCCGCATAAGCGACGGCACGTTCTCATCCGTCGTAACTTCCGAGACGGTCGCTGCCGTGTCTTCTTCTGCAGCCATATTCGCCGCTGCCTTGGCGGCTTCCTCGGCAGCGCGCTGCGCCTCCAGCCGTTCTGCCTCGACCCTTTTGGCGGTCTCTATGGCGAAAATCTTCTGCTGTGCCGCAGCGCGAGCCCGCTCAGCCGCATCCATAATGCCCAATGCCTGCTGACGTTCGTTTTCAATACGACGCAGCGTGGCTTCCGCGTGGCGGATGTTCGCATCAGCCGTGCTCAGCGCGTATTTTGCGTAGGCCAAATCGGTTTTCGGCTGCCATAGATGCTCGATTTCCTCCAGCGTGCGTCCCATTGTCTCCGGCACCAACGCCACGATGCCGAACAGGCAAATCAGATCCAGAACCGCGAAAATCGCGAACGATATGCCGCCGCCCAATCCATCGATCATCATCGGCGTGAATTGTGCGATGATCCAGTTGGCGAACAGCAGACACATCACACACAATCCGGTGGCGCGACCGCGCAGATACGTGGGGAAGAGCTCGGGAATCACAATCCAGGGAATCGGTCCCATCGAAAAGGCGAACGATATGGTGAACGCCATGACGAATATAAGCGTCAGCAGCGAATTGCCCATGAAATACGAGCCCGAAATGCATAGCGCGAACACGCACATCATGCCGGTGCCTATTTCCATAAGACGTTTACGGCCGAACGTGTCGATCAGGTACATGCCTACCACGGTGGCCACCAGCTCCATGCCGCCTACGCTGGCGGCCGCGAGGAACTGAGTGTCCCCGGCGAACCCGAGATCCGAGAACATCACCGGCCCATAGTAGGAAATGGCGTTCATGCCGATGAACTGGTTGAACACGGCGAGAAAGATGCCGATGACGAGTGCCCGTCGCAGGCCTGGACGGAACAAATCATGGAATTCGTGCGACATCTCGGTTTCCAGTTTGACCGAGGCTTGGATGTCATCGGTGCGCAGGCGTGCGCGTTCGGTGCCGAGGATGTGCTCGAGCACCGCGAAACCTTCATCGGTTCTGCCTATCTGAATGAGGAATCGTGGGCTTTCCGGTGCCCTCCGCATAGCCAGCAGGAAGGTGGCGGCCGGAATCGCGCCTAATCCCAGCATCCAGCGCCATCCAGTGGCGATATCCCAGTCGTTTGATCCGTGGGAGGCGATGATGTAGTTGATGACGTTGGTCAGGAAGATACCGCAAACCGCAAGCAGCTGATAAGAGAAGGCGAGCAGACCACGGATGTTGGCCGGAGCCGATTCGGTGATGTATGTGACGGCCAGCGCGGCGGTCAGGCCGATGCCGTAGCCGCCGGCCACGCGCGCCACGATAAGCGCTATGGGACCTATCGTCAGCGCACTCCATACAGCCGCAACGAGGAAGAACGCGCCGCCGATAATAAGGATACGTTTCCTGCCGAATCGGTCGGAAAGGAATCCGGCGGTGGCCGCTCCGATGACGGCACCGAGCATGATGGAGGAAACGACGAGGCCCTCCATGAGAGTACTGAGCCCGTATCTGGCGCGCAGGAATTCGATGGCACCGGAGATGGAGACGGTGTCGTAGCCGTACAGTAATCCGGCAAGACCCGCACTCAAAGCCAGTCCGAATGTATATTTTCCTGATCCGCGGGTGCGTATGGCTGTTCCTAAAGGATTGGGCTGCTTGGAAGCAGTCCGAAACAGTCCCGCCATGTGCTCTTCCTCTCAATACAGCTATGGTGGTGCCTACTCATACTAGCCGAACTGGCTCCGTCTGGCGCTGGACATCCACGAATGTGAACGCTCTCGGAATTGTGGATGTCGGAGGCTGAAGATTCTTCTGTGTGCCCGAGGTGGCGAGTTTTGGCGGGAAATCAGGCGTGTCGCTTGATTTTGACAAATTGGTACACGGGTGTATCATCATAGATATTGGTACACGGGTGTACCAAAGAAAACACCCCAAAAAAGACCGTCAGCGGAGCATATCGCAGGCGAGGAACCCAGGCCCAAGGTAAGTCCAAAGTCCCGAAGCCACGACCAATCCCAACGGCTCAGGAGGAGATAACATGCGCAACACCAAGAAGGTCATCGCAGCAACGGCCGCCGCCAGCAACATAGCATCGGCCATGAGCCGGTACAATAAAGGACTTGATTGATATGACTACTCGTAGAACGTTCAGGTGGCCGTCCCTGCTGACTGAATCCGGTCGTGGCATCGCGTTCGGCGGCGACTACAATCCGGACCAGTGGCCCGAGGAGACACTGGACGAGGACATTCGCCTGATGGTCCAAGCCGGCGTCAACACCGTGGCCCTCGCCATCTTCAGCTGGGACAAGATCGAACCGCGCGAGGGCGAGTTCACGTTCGAGTGGCTTGACCACGTGATCGACAAGCTCGGCGCGGCGAGCATCTCCGTGGACCTGGCATCGGCCACTGCCACGGCCCCGTTGTGGCTGTACGAGCGTCATCCTGAGGTGCTGCCAATCGATCGGTACGGCCATGTGGTCAATGCGGGCTCACGCCAGTCGTGGCAGCCCACAAGCCCGGTGCTCAAGGAATACGCGCTGCGCCTGTGCCGCAAACTTGCCGAACACTACAAGGACAATCCATACGTGACGGCCTGGCACATGGGCAACGAATACGGCTGGAACAACCGCTACGACTACTCCGACAACGCCTTGGCCGCGTTCCGCACGTGGTGCGAGGCCAAATACGGGACCGTCGACGCGTTGAACGAAGCGTGGGGCACGGCCTTCTGGTCCCAGCACGTGAACAGCTTCGACGAGGTGTTGCTGCCTCGCCACATGGGCGGCGACAGCATGGTCAACCCGCCCCAGCAGTTGGATTACGAGCGGTTCGGCAACGACATGCTGCTCGACTTCTACAAGGCCGAACGCGACGCCATCGAAGAAATCTGCCCCGGCAAGCCGTTCACCACGAACTTCATGGTCTCCACCGACCAATGCACCATGGACTACGCGCAATGGGCAAACGAAGTGGACTTCGTGTCCAACGATCACTACTTCCATGAGGGCGAATCCCATCTGGACGAACTCGCCTGCTCGGACGCGCTCATGGACTCGCTCGCGCTCGGCAAGCCGTGGTACGTGATGGAGCACTCCACCTCCGCTGTCCAATGGAAGCCGCTTAACACGCGCAAGCGCGCCGGCGAGCTCATGCGCGACTCCTTGGCCCACGTGGCCATGGGTGCCGACGCCATCAACTTCTTCCAATGGAGACAATCCGCATCGGGTGCCGAGGCGTTCCACTCCGCGATGGTGCCCCACGCGGGCTCCGATACGAAACTGTTTCGAGGAGTGTGCGAACTCGGCGCCGCGCTGAAGACGCTGTCCGACGCGGGTGTGCAAGACACGGAACTGAAGCGCGCGGACACGGCGATTCTGTTTAGTGCGGAATCCGAATGGGCCACTCGCTCCGAGACCCTGCCCAGCATGAAACTCAATCACTGGCATGACGTACGCGACTGGTATCGCGGATATCTCGATGCCGGAGCGCGCGCGGACGTGGTCCCGCTCGCCTACGATTGGAGCGGCTACCAGACTATCGTGCTGCCCACCGTGATCGCCCTGTCCGACGAGGATACCCGTCGCATCGCGGACTTTGCCGAAAACGGCGGTACGGTCATCGTCGGCTATGCCACCGGCCTGATCGACGAACACTTCCACATCGGTCTCGGCGGATACCCCGGCGCCGGCAACGGACTTCTGCGCGACATGCTCGGCATCCGCTCCGAAGAATTCAACATCCTCGGAGAAGAAGCCGAAGACGAACCGGCCGAAATCGGTTTGTCGAATGGACTCACGACACGTCTGTGGCAGAATGACGTGACCTCGGTCGCTCCAGACACTCGCGTGCTTGCCACGTACGTGGGTACAGCCGCTGCTGACTGGGAGCTCGACGGCGTCCCCGCCATCACCAGTCACCCCCACGGCCAAGGCGCCGCCATCTACGTGGGCTGCGATCTTGGCCGCCACGACATCACCCACTTGCTCAAGGAACTCAACACAACAGCCCCCTCCGACGAAAGGGCTCCCGACCAAAGGCCGGGTGGGGGAGAGATCAACGCCGCAACTACGACCGCAGCAGCCACGACTCATGACCCCCGCATCCTGCACACCATCCGCCAATCCTCAGACGGTACCATCCGCTTCGATTTCTATCTGAACCGTTCGAAGCAGCCCGTTGCCGTCAACGGTGTGGAAGGTGATCCCATCATCGCCCACCGTTGCGAGACTGACGCCGTTGGATATACGCTGAACCGCAACGCCATTCTTATCGCTAAAACGTCCTGCTAAACCGCGCTAGAATGGCAATGTTGTCCGGATAGAGGAGTGTGGCATGAGCGACGAGAAAACAGCCAAGCGTCGAGTGACGCTACGCGATGTCGCTCAGGCCGCCGGTGTATCGCTCAAAACTGCGTCGAACGTGATCAATGGCTCCGGGCGTATGACGGATGAGACCCGTGCCAAGGTCGAGTCGGTCATTAAGGACCTCGACTACCGAGTCAACGTGGCCGCCCGTAACCTCAACCGCGATCACACCGGTTTCATCACCCTTGCCGTGCCTTCGCTGATTCCGCCATATCTGGCCGAGTTGGCCAACCGCACCATCGAGGCCGCCCGTCAGCGCGACTACTCCGTATACGTCACCACGTATGCAGAGGGCTCGGCCAAAGGAGCGCGTGACCTGCTCAAGAACTTCAACTCCACCGTGTCAGACGGCATGATTCTCTCCATGAGCGAGGTGGAGGATATTTCGCCCGAAGACCTGAAGGTCGATTTCCCGCTGGTTATTGTCGGTGCCCGAACCACATGGGGTGTTGCCGACCACGTGACTCCGGACGATGTTGCCGCCGCAGCAACAGCGGCAGGCTACCTATACGATCGAGGTTCTTCTCGCCTCGCTGTAGTGGGCGCACGAGACGACTATAACGCGGCCGCTTTGTTGCAGGCTGTGGAAGGCAACGCACAACTGCGTTTGCGTGGTGTCATTGAAGAAACGCGCCGCCGTGGGCTTGAGCTGGATCCTCATCTGATTGGCAACACCGATCAGGATTGGACCATCGGCGCTGGCGCTCGCGTGACTCAGCGACTGATTGATTCCGGCGTGCCATTCGACGGTGTGATCGCACTGAACGATCAGTTGGCCATCGGCGCATTGACCGCTCTGCGCACCGCTGGTTATGAGGTGCCCGCGCAGGTGCAGGTCATCGGCTTCGACAACAACGAGGAAGCCCCCTACCTGCAGATTCCGCTGACCACCATGGATTCCCGCCTTGACTGGACAGCTCCCACGGCAGTGAATCGCATCCTCGGACGCATCGATGGCAGCATCACCAAACCCGAACTGCTCACCACCGAATCCCAAGTCATCGCCCGCGCCTCCACACGCTGACGCTAATCTGGCTCCCCTCCCTGGGGGGAGCTGTCACCGAAGGTGACTGAGGGGAGCCTTGCGGAACATTGTCATCTCCCGTCGTAACTCGTAATTGTCACTCGTTTGAGTGGCCCCATGTGTCATCGGAGGTAGCCGTTCACTCCGCTCCGAGTTCGTGCATCTCTCCCCCCCACGATAAGAGACGCCGTTCAATCGTTTAGTGACTTTTTGTTAATTTCTGTGCTTAAGTAGCAACTTTATGTGTGTTTTCTCTACGATCTGGTGTATATTATTTTTTGGTTTACCGGTGTATTGCACGCGCGATGTGTGAATTGCCGCAACATCGCTGATATGCGTACATGGAATCTGGAGGAATGTATCTGATGACGGCATCAACTGAATCGTCTACGCAATCCCATCATGATGAGAAAGAGGCCATTGCTCCCGCGCGACTTGTGGCCTACGCGCTCGGCAACTTCGGCCAGTCGGCGTTCTACAACGCGCTAAGCACCTACTTCGTGGTCTATGTGACCAACTCGCTGTTCTCCGGAGTGGACAAGGCCGTGGCGGGCAAGCTCATCGGCATCATCACCTCGCTGATCGTGATCATTCGTATCGCGGAAATCTTCGTGGACCCGCTGCTGGGCAACCTGGTGGATAACACCACCACCAAACTCGGGCGATTCCGCCCTTGGCAGCTCATCGGCGGTCTGGTGTCCGCCGTGCTGATCGTCATGGTCTACACTGGCCTGTTCGGCTTGGTCAACGTCAACACCACGCTGTTCATCGTCCTGTTCGTGGTGGTGTTCGTGGTGCTCGATGTGTTCTACTCCCTGCGCGATATCTCCTACTGGGGAATGATCCCCTCCATCTCTTCCGACTCCCATCAGCGCGGCATCTACACCGCAGCCGGCACCTTCACCGGATCGCTCGGGTACAACGGTCTGACTATCGCCGTGATGCCCATCGTCACCTTCTTCAGCTTCGATGCCGGCCAGCAGAACCAGAATGGTTGGACCGCGTTCATCATCATCGTGGCCCTGCTCGGCGCTCTCACGGCTCTGAGTGTAGTGTTCGGTGTCAAGGAAAAACAGAGCACGCTGCGCACCAAGGCCCAGGAGAACGGTAACCCGATTGAAGCGTTCCGCGCCCTGATTCACAACGACCAGCTCATGTGGACCGCTTTGTCTTATGTGTTCTACGCCGTCGCCAACGTGGCCACCGGTGGCGTGATGGTCTACCTGTTCAAATACGTGATTGGTCGCATGGACCTTTTCCCGGTCACCGGCGTCATCCCTATTGCGTGCGGTCTGATTATGTCGGTACTGTTCCCGGTCATCACTAGGTGGGTGCCCCGCCGTTATCTGTTCCTCATCGGCATGTCCGTGATGGTCGTGGCCTACCTGCTGCTGATTGTCGCCTCCACGAATATACCGCTGCTGCTGGTGGCACTAGTGCTGTTCTACCTGCCGCAGACCCAGATTCAGATGACCGTGATCGTGTGCCTTGAGGACTCCATTGAATACGGCCAGCTGAAAACAGGCAAACGCAACGAAGCCGTGACGCTGTCCGTGCGTCCGATGCTCGACAAGATCGCCGGCGCATTCTCCAACGGCTTCGTCGGCTTCGTGGCCGTGGCCGCCGGCATGATCGGTTCCGCCACCGCCGCCGACATGACGGCCAAGGACATCACCATCTTCAAGACCTTCGCCTTCATGATTCCGCTGGTGTGCATTGTGCTTGGCCTGATTGTGTTCGCGATTTTCGTGAAGATCGACGAAAAGGCCCATGCGCGTCTGGTCGCCAAGCTCACTGAGAATCTTGCGACGGCTGGCGATGGTGGTGGTAACGACGATGGTGTTGGCGTTGGTGTTGGTGTTGGTGACAATGGTGAGCATAATGGTGGCCACGCCAGCATCGCGTCGGAAGATTCCGCATTGGCGGAATACGGTCCCGAACTCGCCAAGCGGGTGTTGCTCGGCAAATAGTGTTGCTGTGCGAATGAGCTGTTTCATGGGGTGGTGATTGGCCCATGGGGCGGTGAATTCCTCATGGGGCGGTGGCTGAAAATGGCTTTATTCTGCGGAAGGTAAAATTTTACCGACCGCCCCATGGGCAAGTTACCGCCCCATGGGATTTTCGCCGCCCCATGGATGTACGGGTAAAGGCGGCCGAATTGCCTCGTGCCGCCCCCGTGGATATGCAAGTTAAAGAGCATCGGCAGCATGACTGAATGCACATAGAGCGTCCCCCGCATGGTTGTGCCACGTTCCATGGCGGGGTCGCCGTGGTGACTGTCGCCAGTACACGCCATGCCACGCGAGCACGTTGTTGCCGGTGTTCCATGGCGGAAACGTCGTGGGCATACACCTTGGATGATGGCGACGACGATTCCAACACAGTACCCAGTAAAGTAACCGCCGATAACCTCAAGAAATACGACATCAGCCCGCAAGGCCAGGCCGATGAGATTCGCATGGTCGCCGAGGCCGTGAACAATATCGGCGACAACGATGGCGATGGCGATAAGACCAACGGTGCGAATGGCAACAAGGCTACTGGCGTGCTGAGCAAGACCGGTAGCGCGGTGACTGCCGTGGGTCTTGCGGTCGTCGTTCTCGGTGCAGCCGGCGGGGTCTCGTTTGCTTTGCGTCGTAAGCGCTCCTGATAAGGACTGACTCGGCATTATGATGCGGTTGCCAGTTGCTGGCTGTCGGCTGTCGTCTGCCAGATGCGGCTGTCTCGGCGTAGCGATGCGATTCTGTCCCGGTTCGCGCATCAATCGATTGATGTTAATACCGGGACAGAAATCATTGTCCCGGTTTGAAAAAACGGGCGTTTTTCGCGTACCGGGACAATTCTCGTTGCCCCGATACGAGCGTCAATCGTTTTATGTGCGAACCGGGACAACATGTCGATCTCGGGATTGACGGTATTCCGCCGATTCTGCTTGTCGGGGTATGTGGACTTTGAAAATTGGTTTGTCCCGGTTCTCAAAAATGGGCCGAAATTGCGTACCGGGACAACGATTTCTGTCCCGGTAGAAACGTCAATCGATTGACGTTTTCACCGGGACAAATTCGTGCCCAGAGGAGGGGAAGAGGGGCTCCGCAATGGCGCTGGGCATCATTGTGGTTGGAGGCAAATTCGCGTCCGGGAACAATGGGACGAGGCCCCGGTCGCAGGAGTAGAGCGTGATATTGTCATGATTATGACCGGCTTTCCCACATGGAAGGCCGGTCATAATCATGCCGTTTACCCGCACGCTCCCTGCACACCGGCCGCACATCACCCACATAACCGTGTACAGTGGCGTGTAGTCGCAGCAATAAAGGAGCATCGCACATCATGACCAACGGACACATCAACCCCGCCAACGTGCCGGACATCGCCTTGAAAGACGGTCATTCCATTCCGCAAGTCGGTCTCGGCGTGCTACGTATCGACGACGAGGGCGTGGTCCCCGTCGTCGAATCCGCGTTGGAAGCCGGCTACCGCCATATCGATGGTGCGGCCGGCTACAACAACGAGGCCGGCGTGGGCCGCGCGCTCGCCGCTTCCGGATACAACAAGGGCACCAAGCGCGAGACCCTGTGGGTCACCACCAAGCTGCGCGACTCCCAGCAGGGCTACGATTCCGCGCTCAAAGCTTTCGACAACTCGCTGAAACTCCTCCAGCTCGATTACGTGGACATGTACATGATCCATTGGCCCACGCCGTTCGACTGGCGCAGCACCGACACCTGGAAGGCGTTCGTCAAGCTGCGCGACGAAGGCATGGCACGCACACTCGGCGTATGCAACTTCATGCCCGCCGATCTGAAGCGTCTGCACGAGGAGACCGGCGCATGGCCGGCCGTCAATCAGATTGAGCTGCACCCCACGTGGCAGCAGCGCGAAGTGGTGGCGTTCTGCAAGGAGCACGGCATCGCCGTGGAGGCCTACTCGCCGATGGCGCGTGGCGCCGACCTCAACGCCGGCGACGGCACCATCGAGAAGATCGCCGCCGCCCATGAGGTCAGCCCGGCCCAGGTGATTCTGCGTTGGCACATCGAAAACGGCACGATCATCATCCCCAAGTCCGTGCATGCTGACCGCCAGAAGGAGAATCTCAACCTGTTCGGCTTCGCCCTGACCGCCGATGAACACGCTGCCATCGACGCCCTCGACGGCCCCACCCGCGCCGGCCACGACCCCCTCACCTTCACCTATGCGTGATTGATGGCACGTCGTAACGCCCACTTCCGCCGTCGTTTCAACGCTTCTGGTCCGCTGGAGCGCGTGCTGATTCTCATCGTTCTCGCCGCAGCAATCGGCGTGACCATCGGCCTGCTACTGCCGCAGGTCAGCTCCGACGCGGCCAAAATCACAGGTGGCTACACTGCCACCGGTTCAGCCGCCGACACTTTGAACGCGCTCGCCGTAGACGACAACCAAAGCTCCTCCGGCTACGACCGCGATTCCTTCGGTTTCCGCACCACCGACGTCGACGGCAATGGCTGCGACGTACGCGACGACGTGCTCGCCCGTGATCTCACGGACATCACCTACAAATACGCCGGTTCCTGTGTGGTCGAGTCCGGCACACTGGCCGATCCGTACACCGCTCAGACCATCCATTTTGTACGTGGCCGCGCCACCAGCGCCAAAGTGCAGATCGACCATGTGGTGGCCCTTGAAAACGCTTGGCAATCCGGTGCGCGCGACTGGTCCACTGCCAAACGCCATGAATTCGGCAATGACCCCTACAACCTGCTGGCCGTCGACGGCCCGGCCAATCAGGAGAAGGGGTCGTCTTCCGCCGCCTACTGGCTACCCACCAACGCCGACTACCGTTGCGACTACGTGGCCCGCCAGATTGGCGTCAAAGACAAGTACCAGCTCACCGTCACCTCCCAAGAAAAGGACGCCATGCTCGCCGTCCTCCACACCTGCCCGGGCCAGGCCGTGCCCGCAGACGAATAGGGGCTACCGCTCAGGATTGTTGAGCATAGGTGCCTGCCCCTCGTCATAAGCGCGCAGGAGCCGTCGGAGCAAAAATGTGGTGAAGTATGGTGCGGTGAACACGTGTTCGCTACTACCGATATTGCCGGCGGATAGTTTCACGCCGAACTGAATTTCCGGATAAGAATCCGAAGCGATTAGCGTCCGCATGGATTTGGCGGTGCCTTTTTTCGATTTCACCTCCACCGGCACCAGCCATTCGCGCGTGCGGACGAAGAAATCCTGTTCCAGTGTGGAATCCTCTTTTTTGTAGTAGTACAGGTCATAGCCGGATTTCCGTAGCGCTTCAGAGACGATGCTCTCGTACATAGCACCCTTATAGACACCAAGATTACGATTGGCCCGCAGATCATCACTGGCCTCGTCGTCAAGCATCGCTACGAACAGACCGGTATCGCCGAAATATATCTTGAACTTGTTTTCGTCATAATTGCCTTTCAACGGCAGTTCAGGATAGGACATACATCGGCAGATATTCACCATTCCCGAGGTTTCAAGCCATTCCACGCATCCTCGATAGTCTTTGAAACGCGCTCCGCTGGCAACCTTGCTGATTTGGAACTTCTTGTTTTCCTTGGCGAGTTGCACGGGAATATGGTTGAACACGTTGAGAATTCGTGCCTGATCGAGTCCTTGCGCGTATTTGCGGATATCCTCCTGGTAGTCCAAAATAAGCTGGCGCTGCAATTGCAGTGTTCCCTCGAACGTGCCAGTGCGTATATGGGAGGCGACAACCGCAGGCATGCCGCCAAGCACGCAGTAATCCATAAATGCCGTGGAGAAGACGTTCATTTCCACTTCAGAGAATGGCGTAGCATCACACAGGTGGGTGAACATGCTTTCGATGACGGCCTCATCGTATCCGCGAGCCCACAGAAATTCCTCGAAGTCCAACGATCGCATTTCGTAGTCGGTCTTATATCCCACGCTATTGCTTTCGATTTGCTTATAGCTGATGCCCAGCATTGAACCGCTGCAAATCACATCATATTTGCCGTCGATTTTAAAGAACTTCAGTGCAGTGACGATATCAGGATGGGCCTGGATTTCGTCGAAAAAGATGAGCGTATCGCCCGGAATGAACTTTTTAGCTGGGTCGATCAGGGAAATATTGCGGACGATGGTATTCGCGCCATAACCGTCCGCAGTGATTGCACGATATTTCGGTTCCTCAACGAAGTTGATTTCCACTACCGAACGGTAGTTGTGTGCGGCAAAGTAATCGATAGTCTCTGTCTTGCCTACTTGACGAGGGCCCTTGATGATTAGCGGGGAGCGATTCGGGTCGGATTTCCATGCATTGAGATAGGCATCGGCTTTGCGTTTGAGATACATGAGGAGCCCCTTTCCGAATTACTGCTATATCAATGATTTTACACTTTCATGAGCGAGTTTTCTACCGTCTGGCACATTTCATGAGCGAGTTTTCGGCGGTTTTTCACATTTCATGAGCGAGATGGCGGGAAATGCCAGCTGCCAGTCCGCCGGTCATCCATCAATCGTCCGCAGATTGTCCGTCTGTTGACTCGGGAAACAGGCCTGCGCTATAACTGTGCGCGGTATGAAGGGAACTGGTACAAACGATATGGCAGTAACACACACCGAAGCAGATGCCACTGCGGCAACCGCTATGACGAACGCTGTGGCAGACATCGAACAGGAAACACCGGAAATCGGGAAGGAACGCCAGCTTGCCGGAGTCGGAACCGGGGCCGGAGCAGGGACGAACAACAATAAGAAGCCGCATGACCATGCGCTGGCCAGCATCCTTGGCCCCGCGTTCGTGGCGGCCGTGGCCTACGTCGATCCTGGTAATGTGGCGGCCAACATCACCTCCGGCGCACGATACGGCTACCTGTTGGTGTGGGTGCTGGTGCTCGCCAACGCCATGAGCGTGCTCATCCAGTATCAGTCCGCCAAACTCGGCATCGTGACCAACAAATCCCTGCCGGAACTGCTGGGCGAGCGTATGAGCGATGCCGGCCGTTTCATGTTCTTCATGCAGGCCGAGGTCATCGCCATCGCCACCGATCTGGCCGAGGTGATCGGCGGCGCCATCGCCCTGAACCTGCTGTTCGGATTTCCACTGTTCATCGGCGGTCTGGTGATCGGCGCAATCTCCACGGTGATGCTGTGGTTCCAAGGTGGCAAGACACAGACCACGTTCGAGCGCATCATCATCGTGATGCTGCTGATTATCACATTCGGCTTCATCGCGGGTCTGTTCGTAGCCCCGCCGAACCCCGGCGAAGTGGTCAAAGGCATGATTCCACGCTTCCAAGGCGCCGACTCGGTGTTGATGGCCGCCTCGATTCTGGGCGCCACCGTGATGCCGCACGCCATCTACCTGCACTCCACGCTGGTGAACGACCATTACGCAGGCGGCGAAAAGCCGTCAATCAAAACGCAGCTGAGAGGCTCGAAAATCGATGTGGCCTGGGCGCTGTTGCTGGCCGGCACCGTGAATCTGGCGATGCTGGTGCTCGCCGCCAACTCGCTGCATGGCATGTCTGGCACGGACTCCATCGACGGCGCACAGCGGGCGATCACGCAGGTGCTCGGCCCGGTGATCGGCACGATCTTCTCCATCGGCCTGCTGGCTTCGTCGCTGAGCTCCACGTCGGTCGGCACGTATGCCGGCTCGGAAATCATGCACGGTCTGCTGCACGTTAACGCTCCGATGTGGGCCTGCCGCGTGGTCACGCTGGTGCCGGCACTGATTGTGCTGTGGTTCGCCAAGGACCCGACTCAGGCGCTGGTCATCGGCCAGGTGGTGCTTTCCATCGGCATCCCGTTCGCCGTGATTCCGCTGATGCGATACACGCATAACAAGGAACTCATGGGCAAGTGGGCTGATGGAACCGTCAAGCACGTGATTTTTATGATTGTGGTGGCACTGATTGTGGCGCTCAACGTGCTGCTGATTGTCCTGACGCTGATGGGCAGGGCGTAATAGACTCCAGCTGAAATCCTGCGATAGCACAACATAATAAGAAGCCCCGGTGCTGGAACCGGGGCTTCTTATTATGTTGAGAATGGTTGAATCTGCCGTCAGTTCGCAGCCATACGCCGCGCACGCCGTTCGCGCAGCGCGCGCAAGGAAATAATGTCTCGCGTACGACCGGCACCGTCGCCCTTGACGCCGAAGAACACCATCAACACCATTGCCAGACAGATTATTGCGGAGATTCGCAGCGCCCATTGAATGCCGAAAATCGAAGCGGCGACGGCGGAGGCGCCGCCCTGCTTATGCAAAGCGGCAAACGTTTCCATCAGAATCACCAACACGGGTGCGCCCACAGCGCCCGCAATCTGACGCGCGGTATTCGTCACCGATGATCCGGCGGACACTTCGCTCGGCCCGTTCAGGCAATTCAGGGACCACGTGGTAATCGGCATCAGCAGGAAACCCATGCCGATCTGACGGATGAACTGGCAGATCGATACCCACCAGATCCACGTATCCATCGCCACCAGCGACATGCCCAAGGTGCCAAGGGTCAACACAATCGAACCGAACAAAGCCACCGGGCGCGCGCCGAACCGATCCATCGCGCGGCCGCCGAAGAACTGGGAGACGCACTGGCCGATAGCGCCCGGCAGCATGATCAGACCGCTCATCGTGGCCGAATAGCCGCGGTCAGTCTGGATGTAGAGCGGCATGATGACCAGAATCGAACTGAATGCAAAGAACGCCAGAGATGCCGTGATGGTGCCGACGGTAAAGGACCGATTCTTCAGTACTTCAAGATCCAGCAGCGGCGGCTGGGGGAGTGCCGACTCGTCCTTGGCTACGGCCTCGCGATACCGCTTGCCAGCGCGCAGGTTACGCAGCACGAACCAGACAATGCCGACCAGTCCCACAACCATCGGCCCCCACGTGACCGGTGCCGCGAATCCATAGGTCTCTGAATTGGTGAAGCCGAACATAAGCCCGCCAAAGCCGATCACCGACAGGCATGCCGAGAAGAAGTCCGCGCGGGCCGAAGGGTCGTGTGAACCGAAATTATGCAGTCCGAACATGGCCGCCAGCAGCGAGATTACGCCAATGATGGTCATGGTCAGGAAGATCGAGCGCCAGCCGTTGGCATCGGTCTGCCAGCCGCCCAAGGTGGGGCCGATGGCTGGCGCCACGCTCATGGCCATGCCCACCGTGCCCATGGCAAACCCGCGGCGAGACAGCGGGTAAATGGAGAACACGGTGATTTGCAGCACCGGCCACATCACGCCCGTGCCGGCAGCTTCGAGCACGCGCCCGACCAGCACCCATACGAAGTTTGGCCCCAACCATGCCAGCACGGAGCCGAGTGTGAACACCGCCATCGAGCAGATGACGATCTGGCGGGTGGAGAAGCGTCGGGTCAGAAACGCGGTCAGCGGCACCATCACGCCCATGACCAGCTGGAACACGGAGGTGAGCCACTGCCCGGTGGTTACGGAGATGTGGAATTCGGAAACGATAATCGGCAGCGCGGAACTCAGCTGCAACTGCGTGAAGTTGCCCACGAAGGTGATGAAGGTCAATATCGCGATGGAGATGAACGCCGCCCGGCTGAGTTTGCCGTCTACATATGATTCCTCGCGGCTCAGCACCCGCTGCAGTTCGCCGCGATGATTCTTGATTCCCTGAGCTCCGTTCATTCCACTCACGTGCATACTCCACTCTCGCTGATCGACCGCAACAACGCATCAGGCGGTCTCTCAAAGCAACCCCAACACGCTACACCCAGGGGTAGTCCGTGGGGTAGTCCGTCGAGATGCAATGCCGAGATGACTGGCCGCCCGGTTGCAGAGCAAATTAGTCCCGTTATTCGAGACGTCAAAATGAACGTAGTTACTATCCGATCACGTTCGCTATGTTGGTTTTCCAACACCCCCCCCCCTAGCGGTTAGGGGTGTGATGTCTGTACCATGTTGAAGGGGTAACCCCGTATACACCCGTACACAGGGGAATCCAGAGAAGTGAGAGCCGCGAGACCTGCAGTATACGGTCGAAAAGGAAGGACTGGTGTCTGAGGTGTCGTATCTGAGCAGTAACGGTCAGCCGTCTACGCGCAGCAGACAGGCCAATAGCGGTGACCGAACCACCGCTCAGCTCAGAGATATCCGCCAAAAGCAGCTCAGCCACGTGCTGTACTGGCGATTCTTCGTCAATCTCGCCCTCATGCTTATCGACGCCGCCATGTACATCATCGCCGGAGCCACGGTGCTCAATCTGCGCCATGAGGCAACGCCGCTCTATTCGAGCAGATTCAATTTCACGATTGACTCCACCGTTTACCTTATTATTGTGGCCTGCTTCTGGGTGTGGTCGCTCTATGTTGCCGGCATTTATCACCGCCATGTTATGGGTGACGGTTACCAGCTCAATGTGCTGCTGGTCAAAGGCATGGTCGTGTGCTGGGTGGTGCAGTGCGCGTTCAACTACTTCTTTAATCTGGGTCTGACCCTCACGTCGCTCTGCTTGGTGGTGATTGCCGGATGGTTGCTCACCATGGTGGAACGCATCGCCAGCCGTGCATTCATTACGCGTAGTCGTCGCAAGGGCACCTACGCTTATGGCACGGTGATCATCGGTTCCCCGCACGGCATTGGTCGCACGCTACAATTCCTCGGTCAGCGTCGGCAACTCAACTACCGCCCGGTGGCAGTATGCCCGATTCATCTCAATCCCGATACCGGATTGATTGAACAGAGCACCGACCATGAGACACTCCGTGAGGAGATGCAAAAGAACGAAGGCTGCCAGCTGCCCGTACTCGAGTACAGCGATCATAATCTTGCTGAACAGATTATTGACATGAACGCGCAGACCGTTATGGTGGCTGACGAGCTGCGTCGCTATTCGGATAATTACGATATCTTCTCCGTGCGCATGGAATCGTTCGGTCTGGAGATTGCCATGCTGGCTTCCGCCGCTGACACTTCTAACCATGAGATTCAGGTTCGATCCATACAGGGCACCACGATTATCACGCAGCGTCTTGCGCAATACACGCCAGCCCGCCGTTTGACCAAACGCTTGTTTGATTTGGTGATTTCTTCGCTAGCGATCATCTGTTCGTCGATTATCACCATCCCGGTGGCGATCGCCATCAAAGTCACGGACGGCGGACCGGTGTTCTACAAGCAGACCCGTATGGGCCTGCGCGGCAAGCCGTTCCAGATGTACAAGTTCCGTTCGATGGTAGTGAACGCCGACGCGCTCAAGAAGGAGCTCGCAAAAGAGACCGGCCAGACCGACCGCTTCATCTTCAAGATGAAGAACGACCCACGCATCACCAAGGTGGGGCACTTCATTCGCCGCTTCTCCATTGACGAGTTGCCCCAGTTCCTCAACGTGTGGATGGGGGATATGTCCGTAGTGGGGCCGCGCCCGCCGCTGCCTGAGGAATATGCCCGTTACAACCGTCTGTACGCCACCCGCATGCTGGTCAAGCCCGGCATCACCGGTCCGTGGCAGGTGTCCGGCCGCTCCGATCTGTCCGCCGAGGAAAGCGAGGCCCTTGATGTGGCTTACGTGCAGAACTGGTCGATTATGGGAGACATTGTGCTGCTGTTCCGCACGGTGGGTGCAGTGCTGAGCCATAAGGGAGCGTACTGATTCCTTCCCGTTTCGCTGTCACAGTTTTGCCGCGCCCTTGCCGCACCGCCCTTGAACGTGATTACAGAAAGATAAGTCGATATATCTATGACTGATTCGAACATACCAGAAATACCTCAGCCGCCGGCACCCTCCGAGCGGTCGGAAAACGCGGATGATCGCCAAGTGATACAGCCGTATGTTGACCCTGAGGTACTTGCTGAAGACGCCCGAGCGGCGGAACGGCGTAAGCACCGCCGGCGTATGAGCCATGAACATATCAGGCGGATCAAGCGCAAAAAGCGCATTCGGATGGTGCTGATTGTAATCGGCGCACTGCTGTTGATTATTGCCGCGCTCGCGGCGTGGCTTGGCCTTTCCGCGCTCAAAGCGAAAAATGAAGTGGAAGCAGCGATTCAGGCCGCAAGCCGCATCCAATCACAAGTTCAAGCCGGCGACACCGACAAAGCGCAAGCCAGCATTGAAGCATTCTCCCAGCATATCGACGCTACGTATGTGCAGACCAAGCAGCCGGTATGGAAACTGGCCACATTGGTGCCCTATTACGGTTCTGACGTGAAGGCCGCGCGAGACATGGTGCACATTTTGGAAGACGTGTCGAACAACGCATTGCCGAAGCTTGCCAAGGCGGCACAGGCCTTGGATTTCAACAGCATCGGTATCAAAGACGGAACGATTCAGCTGGGGGATATGGCCAGCGTGGCTCAGGATCTTGCCGCCGCCAATGGAGTAGTGGCGGATGCCAGCGTAGACATGGGCAAGATTGGCGATACGCATATTCCGCAGATTACCGAGGCGGTGCAGCAGGGGCGTAGCAGGTTCAAGGAGCTTGCCAGCCTGACGGATGCGGCCAGTCGGCTGGCGGATGTGCTGCCCAAGATGTTCGACTTGGATAGCAGCGAGGGTAGTAGCAGTGGCCCGCGAACCTACCTGGTGCTGGCACAGAACAATGCTGAGCTGCGTGCCACGGGAGGTATTCCAACTGCGTGGGCCACGCTCACCGTCGATGCAGGCAAAATCAGCATGAGCACGTTCGGCGATCCGCCTCGGAATGGTCTGTTCAGCCAGGATGAAGCCGCGAGCGTACTGACGGCGGAAGAACGCAATCTCTTCTCCACCAAGATGGCCACGGACTACCCGGACATCAATTTCACTCCCGATTTCCCCCGCGTCGCTGATATCGCGAGTCAGATCTGGCATCGAGCCGGTCATGACGATGTGGATGGCGTCATCAGCGTGGACCCGGTGTTCCTGCAGCGGTTATTGAAGGTTGCCGGCCCCGTGACGCTCTCCGACGGCACGGTGATGAGTGGCGACAATGCCGAGCAGCGAATTCTGAACCAGATTTATATTGATACCGATACGCAGGCGGAGCAAACCGACTTCTTTACGATGGCGGCCAGTGAGATTTTCACTCATATGCTCAAGAATGTAGACGGCAAGAATCAGCAGCTGGTGCAAACGTTCCAGAAGTCCGTATCCGACGGCCATCTGTATGTATGGAGTGCTCATGAAGATGAGCAGCAGCGTATCTCGGGTACGACCATCGCCGGCGAATTGCAGTCGAACCCGGTTCATCCGGTTGCGGGCGTGTACTTCAACGATGCCACTATGGGCAAGATGGACTGGTACCTGAAGCGTGAAGTGACCAGTACATATGACAAAACCTATCCCAGTGGCGCCAAGCAATACACCATTCACATCAAACTGACGAATACGGCCGATGCCGCCAAGGTGAATGCCGCTCCGGATCTGTTGCGCGGCTATGACCATAACGGCAACCCCCGTACAGGGGAGATCGAAACGGTGCTGTACGTCTACGCCCCCGATGAAGGGCGCATTGTGGATTGGACCCAGGATTTCGATCAGCTCGCTGTGCACGATGGACTGACGGTGGGTGTGAAAACCGTGACATTGCGGCCGGGGGAAAGTTTCGAGACCACGGTGCATGTGCTGGCCAGTCCCGCGGCCGATGAGAATGAAATGATTTTGAGACAGACCCCCTTGGTTGATTAAAGGGGCAACCCCTATACATTAAGGTGGAACCATGAATAAGGAAGAACGGAGCATAGCTGTGGATGAAGCTGAACAGGTGCAGGATGGTAATGGAGTCACCATTCTCGATTTATTCAATGTGGTAAGAAGGCATGTGATTACCGCAGTGGTCACACTGGTTATTGTGATGGTGGCAATCTGCGCGTACACCTTTACCTGCACTCCGCAATACACCGCAACTTCCGAACTCTTGGCCACTTATCGCAGTTCAGCGGCTGCGTCGGGCGCATCCAGCAATGCAGGCGAGCTGAGCTCTGGCGCCAATTACATCAATAGCCAGATTCAAACGTATCCGCAATTGGTAAAAACCGAGTCTGTATTGCAGCCGGTTATTGACGATCTGGGTCTTGACACCACAGTAAAGGGATTGGCTGCGAGCGTTACCGCTTCCAACCCGGATGACACCATGCTGGTGGATATTTCGGTTAATAATCCAGACCCGAAGCAGGCGTCCAGCATTGCCAATTCGGTTGCCGAAAACCTGAGAAAACAGGTTACTTCCACGATTTACAGCGATGAGGGCGATAAGATCATCTCTCCCGTCAACCTAACTGTGGTGCAGCAGGCGTACGCTCCGGCTTCCCCCAGCTCACCCAACGTCAAGCTCAATCTGGCGGCAGGTCTTGCGGTCGGTGTCATTCTCGGCATCGTGGTTGCCTTTATCAAGGATTTGCTGGACACCCGTGTTCGCCGCGATTCTGATGTTACCGCTGTTATCGATGCTCCCGTACTGGGGTCGCTGAGCCGCAATGAGGCTTATGTCGGTACGTCGCCGGTGATTATCTCCCGACCGGCCTCCCGCGAGGCAGAAGAGATTCGACGTCTGCGCACCAATGTGATGTTCGTGCTGCCCGATGAGCCGTTATCCAATGTAATTGTGGTGACTTCCGCCGGCCCGTCCGAAGGCAAGACCACGCTGAGCGTGAACCTGGCGACTGCATTCGCCGAAAACGGTAGCAAGGTACTGCTGATCGATGCCGATGTGCGCAACCCCTCGGTGAGCAAGGCTCTCGGCATTGAGGGCGCAGTGGGCTTGACCCATCTGATTACCAACCGTGTATCGTCGCATGATGCGATTCAACGCTACTGGAAGCCGAACTTCCACGTGCTTCCTGCTGGAAAACAAACCATGAACCCCAGCATTCTGCTGAATTCCCGCGCTATGAAGGCACTGGTTGAGCAGGTTTCCGGAGCCTATGACTATGTGATTATCGACACCGCCCCTATGCAGGTGGCCAATGATGCTGCTGTGTTCGCTAAGGAAGGGCCGGAACTGCTGCTGGTGGCCGGCTTGGGAGTGACGGAGAAGAAACTGCTGAAGCAGACCCAATTAGAGCTTAATACCTTGAATATTCAAGCTGTAGGTCTGGCGATGAATTATGCGGAACCTGATAAGGCGCACAAATCTGGTTATTACTACTACTACGGCGAAGAAAGCGATGACGAAAAAAGTAAAAAACATAAGAAGCAGCGCAAGAAGAACGAAGCAAATACAGATTGAAATGCATGAAGATTCGAATATTCATTGAGTGTTGCCTGTTTCGCTAAATAATCACGTTATTACCATAAGAAAAGATAAGGAAGAAGAGATGAAAGATTTCGATTCACTCAAGATAGCTGTTGCTGGTACAGGATATGTGGGCCTTAGCCTCAGTGTCTTGCTTTCGCAGCATCATCAGGTCACTGCGGTTGATATCGTCCCCGAAAAGGTCGATATGATTAATTCGCGTAAATCTCCGATTCAGGATGATTACATCGAGAAATACTTCGCAGAGAAGAAGCTGAATCTTACCGCCACCCTTGATGGCGAATCGGCTTACCGAGACGCTGATTTTGTAATCATCGCTACCCCCACCAATTATGACAGCAAGAAGAACTTCTTCGATACGTCTGCCGTGGAAGCCGTTATCAATTTGGTGATGAAGGTCAATCCGAATGCGATTATGGTCATTAAGTCCACGATTCCAGTTGGATATACCAAGGCCATTCGCCAGAAGACCGGCTCCAAGAACATCATCTTTAGTCCGGAATTCCTGCGTGAGTCTAAAGCCCTGTACGACAATCTGTATCCGAGCCGTATCGTGGTAGGCGCCGATCCGGATGATGCTCATCTCGTTGAGGCAGCGAAGACTTTTGCCAAACTCCTGCAGCAGGGTGCCATCGAAGAGAACATCCACACGTTACTCATGGGCTTCACGGAAGCAGAGGCTGTCAAGCTATTTGCCAATACGTATTTGGCTTTGCGTGTCTCCTACTTCAACGAGCTCGACACCTATGCTGAGTCTAAGGGCCTCAAAACCCGTGAAATCATCGATGGCGTTTGCCTTGACCCGCGTATCGGCACGCACTACAATAACCCGAGTTTTGGATATGGCGGATATTGCCTGCCGAAGGACACCAAGCAGCTGCTCGCCAACTATCAGGATGTGCCGGAAAATCTCATTAATGCAATTGTCGAGTCGAACGTTACCCGCAAGGACTTCATCGCAGACAGTGTCTTGAAGAAGGCCGGCTATTACGGATACAGCGATAACAATGAGTACGACGCTGCGGATGAGAAGCCGATTACCGTAGGCGTATATCGCCTAACCATGAAGTCGAAATCTGATAATTTCCGCCAATCCGCCATTCAAGGTGTGATGAAGCGTGTGAAAGCAAAAGGCGCAACGGTCATTATTTATGAGCCCACGCTGGAAAACGGTACGACCTTCTTCGGCTCCGAGGTCGTCAATGATCTTGAAGAGTTCAAGAAGCGTAGCGATGCAGTTCTTGCCAACCGATACGACTCTTGCCTTGATGGTGTAAAGGACAAAGTGTACACGCGCGACCTGTTTCGCAGGGACTGAGCGGAGTTCGAACAATGAGCAGGAAGTCACCGAAATTGTGTTTTGCGGCATCATCGGGAGGGCATTACGAGCAACTGATGATGCTAAGGCCGTTGATGCAGAAGTATGACAGCTTCGTACTGACCGAGAAGACGCAATACCAGGCGAAGGCCAAGGGTGAAAGTACCTATTATGTGGGACAGATTAACCGTAAGGAAAAGACTGTATTGCTTAAGCTCATGGCCAATGCTTTCCACTGCTTCGGTATTTTCCTCAAAGAACGTCCGGACGTCATCATCTGTACTGGCGTACTGGCCATGTTGCCCATGTGTCTGCTCATGAAGCTGTTCGGCAAAAAGCTCATCTATATCGAATCCTTCGCGAAGGTGACTTCCGCCACCGAATCCGGCAAGCTGCTGTACCGGTTCGCCGACCGGTTCTATGTCCAATGGGAGAGTATGAAGAGCATCTATCCAAATGCTATCTACCTCGGCAGCATCTATTAAGCGGACGGATTGGGAGACGAATCGTATGATTTTCATTACTTTGGGATCACAGAAATTCCAGTTCGACCGACTGCTGAAGGCAGTGGACGAACTGGTTGCGGACGGCACCATCACGGAACCGGTATTCGCACAGAGCGGATACAGTGACTATCAGCCGAAACATTACGCGTTCAAGCAGTTCCTTGACCGTGACGAGTTCGCCGAGCAGATGGGCAAAGCCGATATCGTCATCACGCATGGTGGTACAGGTGCGATCATCGGCGCGGTGAAGAAAGGCAAGAAGGTCATCGCCGTGCCGCGTCTCGCCAAGTACGGCGAACACGTGGACGACCATCAGCTCCAGCTGCTCAAAGAGTTCAAGCAGATGGACATCATCTGCGTGTGCGACGACTGCTCGCAGCTCGCCGCGGCCTTGGACGAGGTGAGGCATACCGAATACAAGCCATTCGTCTCCAACACGAAGACGATCATCAACTCCATCGACGGGTTCATCCGTTCGGAGGTGATGGGCGAAGCCTCCTTCCGTAAATCGAGGAATATCCGTGTCCTCATGATCGGCAATGATCCGTCCGTCAAGGGCGGCATTACCAGCGTGATCAGTCAGTTGCTTGACCATGATTGGGCGGCCGACGGCGTGAACATGAAGTTCATTCCTACGTATATTGCGGCGAACCCGGTGAAGAAGATTCTGTTCTTCGAGAAGGCGTTGCGTCGGATTCGTGGACTGCTGGCGAATACGCAGACCCGACCGGACGTCGTCCACATTCATATGTCGTACAAGGGTAGTTTCGTACGCAAGTACGAGGTGCACAAGCTGTGCCGCAAGTATGGTGTTCCCGATGTGATTCACATGCACGGCTCCGAATTCAAGAAATGGTACGACTCGTGCAAGCCGGCGCAGCAGGAGCGTATCCGCACGATGCTGCGCGAGGCTTCGTCCGTAATCGTGCTGGGCGAGCAGTGGAACGAACGCATCACGGCGATCGAGCCCGCCGCACGTACCGTGGTGGCGAGCAATACCGTGCATATTCCCGATGTGACCGTTCATTGGCCCGCCGAAGGAGAACGCTTCCAGGTACTGTTCATGGGCGTTCTGATCCAGCGTAAGGGTGTGAGCGATCTGCTGGACGCGGTGGCGAAACTGCGCGATACGGGACGTCTGGGCGACATGCGTGTGGTGGTCGCCGGCACGGGTGCTCAGGAGGACGAGCTCAAGGAGAAGGCCAAGTCGCTCGGCCTGACCGATGGTGCTGTGCAGTTCGCCGGCTGGATTGATGGCGACAGAAAACGTGAGCTGTTCGAGAACAGCCAAGCGCTGGTCTTGCCTTCCTACAATGAAGGCTTGCCCGTCGCCGTGCTGGAGGCCATCAGCTACGGCATGCCGGTGGTCGCCACGGACGTCGGTGATATCGCCTCTGCCGTGCATGACGGCGAGAACGGATACTTGATTGAGCAGGGTGACGTGGATGCGTTGGCGGACGCGCTGGCGGGCATCGACGATAAGACACGGTATGAGCGACTCTCCTGTGCTTCGCGCGAACTGGCCGAGCGCGAGTTCAACGATGCGGACTATTTCCGCAGGATGAAGGATCTGTACCGTCAGGCGGCGAAGGAGGTTCAGTGAAAAAGCTGTCCAAGTACATCGAATTCGCCACCACACTACTGAAACAGGCCGTGCAGGAGCGCAGGTTCAGGTACAGCAACACCACGCTGAAATACATGTACCAACCATGTAAAGGTTCCAATCGGTTGCTGGTGGTGTTCAGCGCCTGCACGCGTCCGGGTATTCCCGCACGATACAACTATATGCGTACGTTGAAGGATGTACCGGTCAACAGGCTGTTCATCCTCGATGACTTCGGCGAGGACCACCGTGGCGGATACTATCTCGGCGCGTATCCCGATTTCGAGATGGAAAAGGCCACCAAGGCGCTTATCGACAAGTTCATCGTGCGCCCCGAGATCAGCAAGGTTTGCTTCGGCGGGTCTTCAAAAGGCGGTTGGGCAGCTCTCAATTTCGGTGTGCAATACGCCGGACGTGGACTCGGTGCCGAGATCATCGCCGGTGCGCCGCAGTTTTGGCTTGGACGGTATTTGAACGCACCGGCCAATATGGTCACATTTCGAGACATCGCTGCCGGTCATGATCATGATGAGGTGACGCGTGTTCTTGATGGGTATTTGCTCGCTCGTATTAAGCAGAGCGTTCCCGACAAGGCGCAGACCGTGTTCCTGCATTATTCTACGGAGGAGCATACCTACATCGACCACATCAAATATCTGCTGGAGGCTCTTCGCAAGCGGGAGTGCATGCTAGTTGAAGACGTGCAGTCTTACAAAGACCATGGCGAAGTAAGCATGTATTTCCCGAAGTTCTTCGTGGATTCCGTGAAATCGTTGTTGTGAGTGTATTGCTTGAAGGTGATTGTGATGTTCTTCGATACTAAAGTTCGTCAGTTGCGCATCAGGAAGTGGGTGCGTGAAGGTGCAACCATTGGCCTGAATTTCCAACTTGAGCGGGGCTCATTCCTCGATTCCTCCTTCCCATGGCTCATTACCATCGGCAATAACGTCACGTTGGCTCCAGATGTGCTGGTGCTGTGCCATGATGGCAGCACCAAGAAAGCGATTGGCTATTCTAAGGTCGGTACGGTGGTGATTGGAGACAACGTATTTGTCGGGGCGAAAAGTGTCATCCTGCCTAACACCATCATCGGGGATAACGTTGTGATTGGTGCGGGCAGCATTGTCGGTGGAGAGATCCCATCGAATACGGTGGTGGCCGGTGCTCCTGCGAAGGTCATTCAAAGCTACGAGGAGTTCAAGGCCAAGAATGAAGCGCGCATGGCTTCGGGACATGCCTTCGACACCTCATACACCAATCGTGGTGGTGTGACCCGGGAACGCAAAGGTGAGATGCGCCAAATCCTTGACAACGATTCACATGGTTTTATTGTGTGAGAGGAAAAGCAGTGAGTGCAAGCCCATTAATCAGCATCATCATTCCGGTGTACAACGTCAAACAGTATCTGCGGAAGTGCGCTGATAGCGTGCTGCGTCAGACATACAGGCACCTTGAAATCATTCTGGTGGATGATGGGTCGACGGATTCGTCCGGCGAGATGTGCGACCGCTTGGCGCGTCAAGATGACCGCATCCGTGTGGTGCACAAGCGGAACGCTGGCCTTGGCATGGCGCGTAACAGCGGTTTGGATATAGCCAAGGGTGAGTTCGTGATGTTCGTGGACTCCGATGATTTTGTGGATACGTGCATGGTGGAGAAATTGTACGCGCAACTGGAAAAGACGGGTGCCGACACCAGTTACTGCGGGTATAGCGAATACTATGGCGAGAATAATATCAAACCGCAGCCGGCGGCATACAACAATCGAACATTCCGCGAACGCGACATTATCGATCATGTGCTGCTTGAGATGATTGCGGGCGACCCGGAGGCCAATAAGGAGGCGTTGCTCTCCATGTCGGTTTGGCATGCCCTGTATTCGATGCAAGTGATTCGTGTACATGACATCCGCTTCCCGTCTGAGCGTGAGTTCATTTCGGAGGACATCATCTTCGACATCGCCTATTTGCAGCATGCGGCTTGTGTGACCTACATTGCCGAGCCTCTGTATTTCTATCGCCACACCAATAATGCTTCGCTCACGCATTCCTTTGACGAACGTTTTCTGAATCGGCAAAAGAAGCAGTACGCGCGTATGGACGAAGACCTGAGCAAGATTCGCGCCGTTGATGCATACCGCATGCGACTGGATCGTTATTTCCTAGGCCGGGTTCGTCATTTCATCGGCATGGTAGTTGCGCATGGGCGCATCCATAGGGATTATGACGCATATGCGACGGTGAAGCGTATTATCAATGATCAGGACGTGCGCACAGTCATTGATCGATATCCATACTGGCGTAACTCTTTCCAGCTGAAGATGATGAATATGTGCATTGCGCATCGTTGGGCGCTCGCAGCTATAATGCTGGTTTTCCTGAAACAATTAAAAAAGAACCGTCGGTTCTAATACGTTATCGAATGAGGGTTGAGGTGAACCTATGCAGATTGCGACTCGGAAAGAACTCCGTAGAATACTCTCGGAAGAGAAGTTGTTGTATCTGGGCCGTCGTGGGTGGTATCAGGAGCTGTTGCGTTTGCTGAAGTCGCATCCTGATTATTATGCGTGGAAGTACGCCAAACGCATGCGCATTACTTGTTATTATTATGGCCGTCGTAGAAATAATCCATACTATGCGCTGAAGTATCTGCTCAGTTCACGTCGTATGAATGCTTTGGGACGTAAGCTTGGAATAGAGTGTGGCGAGAATGTATTTGATGAAGGCCTTGTCATCTACCATACGCAGGGGAACGTGATTAACGGCAATGCGCGAGTGGGGAAGAATTGTCGTCTTTATGGCAACAATTGCATTGGCAATGACGGCATACATTCGACATGCCCAGTGATTGGGGACAACGTTCGAATTTGTGTTGACGCAAAAGTGATTGGCGATGTTCGCATTGCCAATCATGTTGTCGTGGCAGCAGGCGCGGTAGTAGTGAAATCATGTGATATAGAACATGCGGTGCTGGCTGGGATCCCTGCAAAGGTCATTGGCATTAAAGAGCACTCGAGGCGTTTTCTGGACTGATGATGAGAGTAAGAAGCAAGGCCAGTCGTTCCTGGGCTGATTTTAATTTGGGCCGAATCCGGGAGTTGTTCCGTCCTTCGTCGCGGCATGCAACGTGGGTGTTGTGCGCGCAAGCTTATTTTTTCTTCTCGTATTCTTTGGTGTACACGTTCAGTTTGCCGCGCATGTTGTTGTACGTCAATGATGCTCTGAACGTTCTCATTTTCATTTTTGCGCTGTATGAGCACAGGAAAACGGCGCAATACACCAGTCTGATCATCGGTCTCATGGTCTTGTACTGTTCCTTCGGTGTTGTAGGCGGAATATTGAATGCTGAGAAACCACTGGCATTGATATGGGGATACCGGAATGTTGTTCGATATTTCATGTATTTTTATACCTGTATCGTCTTTTTGAAGAAATCCGATATCGATATTGTGTTGCGTGTCGTTTCCATCGTGTTCTGGGTGTCGGTGCCGTTGTGCGCTGTGGAGAAATTCTTTGTGCAGTATCCCGAAGGAACGATTGTTGGTGATATGGTCGGTGGTGTATTTTGGGGTTTTTCTGGTAGTAACTTACCGCTGAATCTTACCATCTGCCTGTATTTGATTCTCGTATCATCGCGCTATTTTGATGGATTAGTCAGAACATGGCTCTTTGTAATGACGCTTGTTGCCGCCACATTCATGGCCTCAGCTGCGGAGTTGAAGGTTTATTTTGCGGAGATGATTATTATTCTCATCGCTGCCATGATGGGGAAGGGAATATCATGGCGTATCTTTGTCACGATGCTTTTGGGTGCCGGGGCCTTGGTGGCGGCGTCTTCTTATTTCATTCTACTGAATGCGGGAACGTCTACAACATATGCCTCCAATTACAGTCTGCAAGGCTATATTGACTATGCGACCCGAGACTCGGGTTATACGGGTTCCAATGATTTAAACCGTTTCACTGGCATCGGCACGGTTGCGATCACGATTTTTAATAATGACCCATTGAAACTCTTATTTGGAATTGGTCTTGGTAATGCTGACTACACTAATTTCTTCAGTACCTCTTTTTATGCTCAACATAATGCGATGCATTATCAGTGGTTCCATGCCATATGGATGTTTATCGAGAACGGATATGTGGGTGTGATTCTGTATTTGGCGATTATCATCGTCGCTTGGCATGCATGTGTTACGTATATTCCTGTCGGTAGGATGCGGACGATGACGTGTGTGACATGTGTCCTTATGATTGTACTGTTCTTCTATAACGTCACACTCCGGATGGAACCTTCGGGTTATCTGTTGATGCTCATCATCGCGATTCCGTATATTTACGCATTCAAAAGCTGCAAAGCGCAACGAAACAAACGAAAGGTTATTCAATGATTCCCAAAGTCATTCATTATTGTTGGTTCGGTGGTGCTCCATTGCCGGAGAAGGAACAAAAATGCATGGAAAGTTGGAAGCAATTCGCTCCAGATTACAAAATCGTAAGATGGGATGAATCCAATTATGATGTTCATAAGAACCAGTACATGGGCGATGCATACGATCGAAAGAAGTGGGGGTTTGTACCTGACTATGCGCGGTTCGACATCGTGTACACGCATGGTGGAATCTACCTTGATACCGATGTGGAATTGGTGAAGCCGCTTGATGAGTTGCTAACGAACAAAGCTTATATGGGCTTTGAAAGCGGCGAGTGGATTAATGGTGGCATTGGCTTTGGCGCCGAAGTCGGCAACCCTTTGATTCAAGGTCTGCGTGATATGTATGACGATTTGGTCTTCGTGGATGAACAGGGCGAACTCGACCTCACGCCGAGTCCCCATTACATCACCCGTTTCCTGATGACCCACGGCTTGCGTCAGGACAATACAATGCAGGTTCTCGATGGAGAAATGACAATCTATCCGACTGACTACTTTGCGCCCAAGGATTACCTGACTGGCAAGATCGACATGACTGCCAACACGATTAGCATCCATCAGTACTCCGCCACATGGCAACCACCTAAGAAGAAAATCGCGCGTACAATCAAGCGATTGGTTGGAGAGACCGCCTTCAGCAAGTTGGTCTCGATCAAAAAAGCATTCAGTAAATGACGTGTGATGAAACGACAAAGGGTTGTCATGATATTAAAGCAGTTGATTCGACGTGCAATAATTGGAGCTAAAGCAGATTCACCTTCCTATGTGTCATTTTTGCGTAAAAAAGGTGTCAAGGTGGGGGAGAGGACTACGTTTTTCTCGCCTACCACTAATACTATTGACCTGACACGCCCGTGGTTGTTGAAAATTGGTGATGATGTGCAAATCACCAATGGAGTCACCATACTCACTCACGGCTACGATTGGTCGGTGCTGAAGGGTGTCTACGGTAAAGTCTTGGGATCCTCAGGCAAGGTTGTCATCGGCAACAATGTGTTCATCGGCATGCAAGCGACTATTCTCAAAGGTGTCACCATTGGCGACAATGTAATCATCGGTGCGAACAGTCTGGTGAACGTCGATATTCCCAGTAACTGCGTTGCCGCAGGGAACCCTGTTCGCATCATTTCAACGCTGGAAGCCTACAAAAACAAGCGTGAGAAGCGGCAATATGACGAGGCGGCTGAATTAGTTCGCGAATATCGCACGGAATACGGTCGGGACCCGGGCGCACGGGAGCTGCATGAGTTCTTCTGGCTATTCTGCAACGATCCGGAGCAACTGGAGGAGCCCTGGGAAAGAGTGATGAAATTGGTTGGCAACGAATCCATGTCCAATGAGTGTCTGTGTCGTCATAAGCCGATGTTCGACAGCATGGAAGAGTTCCTCGCCAGTGTGCAGTAGCTGTGCACGGCATCCCTAACCGCGACGACGAAAAAGAAGACCATGATTAAGAGAATCTGTTTCTTCAACGGCGTGATTGCCCACTCCGGAGGTACGGAGCGTGTGGGCATCATGATTGCTAACGCACTCGCACAGCGTGGCTTCGATGTAACCATCCTGAGCTTCTGGGATTACGGGCAACCGTTTTTCCACGTTGACGGGCGGGTGAAGGTCGATTATTTACTCAAGCCATCCACTGAGGGGAAGCTATACCGCACATTCATCTACCCAGTGTGGAAGCTGCGTCGGTATATCAAAAGCCATGGCTTCGATGTGTTCATCGATATCGATTCAGTGCTCGCTTATTGGACCGTGTGGGCATTGCACGGACTACCATGCCACCACATCGTCTGGGATCATTTCAACTATGTACATGCACAGACCGAACCCAGACGTACCAAGGCTTTGCATCTCATCCGTAATCATGCGGACAGGCTTGTCCTGCTCACGCGGCAGGACAAGCAGATGTATCTTGACGCTGGTTTTCCGGAACGTCAACTGACGGTAATCAACAACCCGACCCCATTCGAAGACGTGACTCCGTCGCCACGTTCGGAGCACCGCGTGCTTGCCGTGGGACGACTTACCAATCAGAAAGGCTGTGATCGCCTCATTTCGGCATGGTCCCGGATTCACCGGAAGGTTGGTGACTGGAGACTGACTTTCGTGGGGTCGGGAGAGCTTCATGATGACTTGGTGAAGCAGGTAGAAGATGCTGGAATAGACAACATCGATTTCATTCCGGCTACCCAAGATGTGCAGGAATGGTACGACAAGGCCTCCATCTATGCATTGTCGTCCCGTTATGAAGGTTTCCCTATGGTGCTGCTTGAATCCATGTCCAAGGGGTTGCCGATTGTCGCCAACGACTGCCTGACTGGTCCGCGTGAACTGGTGCATGAGGGGATAAACGGTTGTCTTGTTGCTGATGGCGATGTAGAGACATTCGCTGAAAAACTGTTGTCACTGATTAACGATCAAGCGAAACAAGACGAGTTCTCTCGTAACGCGTTGTCCATGTCCAAGGATTTTCATATCAAGCCTATAGCAGATGAATGGGAGGCTCTGATTGATGACCTCGCATGAATATGGCGATTCTAATCCATTGCTGTCTTTTGTCATCCCGGTATACAACAGCCAATCAACGATTGGCCGTTGCCTTGACAGTATTATTTCACAGATGAATGAGTCGTACGAGATTATTTGTGTGGATGATGGATCGACGGACGACAGTCCAGCTATTTTGGACGATTATAGCGAGCGATACGACAGCATATCCGTGCTGCATGTCGACAACAATGGTCCATCGGTCGCACGGACACGAGGAGTCCAGGCTGCGGCAGGCCGATACATAGCTTTCGCTGATAGCGATGATTATTATGCCGCAGGGCGGCTGTCTCGAATTGTGGGACAACTATGCGACTATGAGGGATACGGCATCTATGTCTTTGGATATCTGGAACGAGACAAGCCGATGGAAAACCCTATGGAGCATAGGATATCCAATCTTGTTGAGAAGGCTATGCCGATATCGGAGTTCCTTGACATCTACTCACAGCCCGAGAATAATTCTCTGATGAACTACCTGTTCAACAAGATGTACCGTGCTGACATCGCAAAGTCGGTAGATTTTGATCCTGCTGTTTCGCTCGGTGAGGATGCTATCTACAACTATGCGTGTTATGCATCCTGTGATGATGTATTCGTAAGCCGAACAGCAGCATATGTATATGAGAATTACTCTGCTGGCTCTCTTTCCCGAGGCAAGCGACTGGACTATGTTTGGACAGCGTATCAGACGATTCTCACTGCCATCCGACCATTGCTGTCCGAACACAAGCTTGAAGAAAGATTCCGCCTGCTGCAGCGTTCCTATGCAATCAGCGCGTTGCATGAATACATACGCAAACGTGACATTGCGAAACGGGATCGTCATGCAGTCAAAGACATTCTGACGTTTGTGCGTGCTCACGGTTCTTCTTGGTCTCTTGACGGCGTGGGAACCGTTGATGCTTTGCTGGTGCGCAGCGTCAGTATGGGGTGTTTGCCATTGGGACTGTTGTTGTGCGAAGGCAAGCGTTTATTACAGTGGTAAGACGACGTTTGAAACTGGTCGTAGCTGATACATGAAATGGGAGTGATTGGTAGCCATGCTTAGAAAGACCCTGTTGATGATTCCGCCGCAGTACCTTCCCGTACCGGCTGTCCACGGTGGTGCGGTAGAGCAACTGTGTACGCGGCTTATCGAGGGGAATGAACGTGATCTGCGTTTCGACATCGAGGTGTTGTCCTGTCGGGGATGAACTGCTCGACAGTTTGTCCCACGCACATACGCGTATCACACAGGTGTCGCCGGGGCTTGCGGATCGCCTCCATTCCTGCATTCATAACAAAAGAGTCTTCGCCAGTTTGTGTGGTGAGGGGCGGTGTCGGTGTCGTTGCCGGGTTCTTCCTGTGTGCGGGTACGAAAGGGGCGTTCTCCTGTTAGGTTCGTTTCCGCCAAGAAATAGAACCGAGGAACAGAGGGAACGCCTGTGCCCACCATATCAGCCGGCGCGCTCAAGCGCATGCTGGGCCTGCCCGCGAACGTCGTGACCGGCGTGCCGCGCATCGCGAAGGACCCGCATGGCGGGGACGTCGTCATAGTCCCGGTGCGCCCGTACGCGAACGACATGGACCGGTGCGCCAGATGCGGGGAGCATGGCCGGCCGTACGACCGTCTGGGCGTGCGCCGCTGGCGTCACCTCGACATCGGCTGCGGCTCATGCTGGAGCACGCGCCCCGGAGGGGCGATTGCGCGGGGCACGGGGTGACCGTCGCGATGGTGCCGTGGGCCAGACGCAAGAGCGCGTACACGCGCGATTTCGAACAGCAGACGGCGTGGCCGGGCGTGCACGCGCCCAGAAGAGCGGTGAGCCGGCTGATGCGCATGGACTGGAAGGGCGTGGGCCCGGTATGCAGACGGGTCGCCGACGACCTGCGAGCGGAGCAGGGTCCGGGCCTGTTCGATGGGCTGCGTTCCATCGGCGTGGACGAGACCAGCTACAGGAAGGGCCACACGTACATGACCGTGGTCGTCGACCACGACCGGGGACGCGTCATCTGGATGCATCAGGGTCACGGACAGAAGGTGTTCGACCTGTTCTTCCAAGCGCTCACGCCCGCCCGGCGCGAGTCGATCCGGGCGGGCGCCGGCGACGGGGGCGCGGTGGGTCGACGAGTGCGTGTTCCGCTGGTGCCCCATGGCCGAGCGCATCTTCTACGGTTTCCGCATGTTTGTGTTCAATTAGTTGTTGCGGGTTTAGTCACGATGATTTTTCGGGTTTAG